>Ga0157368_1000147_pt1 | contig 33951 bp, 40 predicted proteins | sample AttbisABBM3_FD_113146 | JGI IMG/M metagenome (GOLD analysis project Ga0157368, IMG submission 113146) | Fungus gardens microbial communities from leaf cutter ant in Botucatu, State of São Paulo, Brazil - Atta bisphaerica ABBM3 | ecosystem: Host-associated > Fungi > Mycelium > Unclassified ... | reverse complement strand
TGTGAACATTCTTGAGCTTTACCAACTTTTAGTAAAGGTTTATCTATGGCTTATTACTTATCCTCTTTTTGACATAACTGGAAGCAATAGTACTTAGATCTGGAAAATAGATTAGCAAGATGTTTTCAATGCTCTGAAAACAGCCATTATTTTCAAGCCAGTTCTTATATTACCCAACATTTCCATTCTTTTCTACTTATAATCTGTTAATAAATAAGTGGTAGGAATTTAAAAATAATGTATTATGTAATATGCAAAATGGTCCAAAAATATATATAATAACTTCTAGTTAGTGGATATTATCTTCATTCTTAGTTAGTATATATAATATTTTCCAACTCCTTTTTCAGATGACAAAGCTTAGTAGTTAGAGTTGCCAATGTGTTTCTAGCTAATCCCAGGTTTGATTTCTGGTGTGGTCATGTTATAAGGAGCACAGGTGACAAATAAGAGATCCTAGTAGCCTTAGGAATTACTCAGATAATTCAGGAGTCACCCAGTGAACTGTGGACAACTGTAAATGACTAAGAGTCAAAAACATGTCCATAGTACATATGATCATGTGATGTACTAACTAAGTAAAACACAATTCTAAACTAAGTTCACTCCACACCAACTCCAATAAGACTGAGAAGATCACTCTAACATGTCATTATATTATTCTAATGGGTAAGGAAAGAGAAAATTGATAGTTATATTCCACAGCCTTTTTGTAAGGCTAATGTAAAATGGAAGGAGAGTATAGCAGGCAAACTTCAACAAACCGAATCTCTGTGGTAATTAGCAAACATGTAAATCTGATTATTTAACTTGGCAAATATGTGTCATCTACATAAAGACTTTATTTTGCAAGACAACTGTCAATCACGGCCGTTTTTGCCTCAGCTCAGCCAGAAAGCAGAGTTCTTTTCTTCTAAAGATAGAAGGAGCTGTATTGTTTGGGTGCTGTTTGTCCCATTTTTTTTCTGGTCATCATATTGAGCAACGCCGCTCCTCGAATGGCAGCGCCAAAAATTTCTCATGCAGAAAAATCCAAGCTCAATACTCGCGGAAACCAAGAAAGGATTATGAGCTCGAAAAAGGGAAAGGAGAAAGAGAAATCCATAAAGTCTCCATCAAAACTTCAGACTCCATCTACAACGAATTGGAATGGGCAGGAGACTCGTTGGGAATGGACAGTAATAACCTCTCCAGCCACAAGCAGAGTATCTCCGATATTCACAAAAGACGGAGGGTATGTCTGCCTGGTTTCGAAAAAGTTTCATGCTCACTTGATGTCTTTAGTCATTTCTTCTCCCTCGTTGGATCGTCTGTGAAGATTCACTCAACAATCACGGGTCAAATTGTATCGACGCTCAAATCCCCAAGCTCCTCTTCTACGTCAAGCAGTCAGCCAAAAGTGCTTTCTTGTGCAGTCATCAATCCTCACAACCCATTTCAATTGATTACTGGCTCGTTGGACGGATCTTTGATGATCTGGGATTTCTTGGATGGCTCATTACTCAAAACCATTGAAATTGCCCAGCCTGTTCATTACCTCTGCGTGCATGAGAAATTCAAGGACTACGTCTTTGTCGCTGTGTCTCGTCCTTCAAAAAATACAAAACAGGGTATGTCACCTAATTTATGATCACTCACTTATCCAAACTTATCTCTCTTGTAGATCAGAATGCCGTCGTAATGCGTGTGTCTTTGCAAAACGTTGGTGCTTCCACCAACTCCACGTCTCTGCGATCAGCAGAAGTTTTGGCAGTGGGAAAGACCCGGTTCCCCACCGGGTTGGCCATATCACCTAATGGAGCTTGGTTGGTGGCCACGGCAGGGCACAAAGTCTACGTTGCGAGGACGTCGGCTTTGACGGCGGGCTTCACAAAGTATGTGTCTCCCGAACGTCTTACCTGCTTGGCTTTCCACCCCTTAGAAGAGTATTTTGCAACTGGGGACAAGACAGGTGTTGTTAGGCTCTGGTACTGTCTCAACGACGAATCTGTCGTGAATGTGAAAGGCGTAGAGAAGAAGACACAAACTTCGCCTATGCATTGGCATGCGCACTCAGTTTCTACGTTGACTTTTACGGCTAATGGTGCTTATTTACTGAGTGGAGGTGAAGAGGCTGTGTTGGTAATATGGCAGTTACACACTGGGCGGAAGGAGTTTGTTCCTCGGGTGGGATCTGCTATCAGCAGTGTGTCCGTGACAAGATCAACCAATGGGGAAGAGTATCTATTGGGGCTAGCAGATGCGACATATGTGTTCATCAATGCGGATACCCTGAAAATCTCTAGAAGTTATTCACGGCTAAAAATTGGTGCGTACTTGAACGTGAGCCCGCAGTTTAGCTCAGCTTAGCTCATTTTTGTGGGCAGACCCTGGCACATATGACCACAATCCTTCTCCATCAAAAGCACCTTCAACCCCCTTAGAAGTTCACTCTTTGTCTTCAACCCTCCTTTTACCTTCATCTCATCCCTCCTCTCTTCAAGTCTACTACCCTTCAACATCCACTGTGATTTCTGAGCTTGAGATCTCGCCCTCCAATCGGGTATCACGAAGAGAGGACAAGCCAATAGAGGCTTCCAGAGTGGAGCGATGCGTTGTCTCCTCTTCAGGATATTGGATGGCAACCGTGGATACACGGGAAAACGATGGTGATTTCCGAGCAGAGATATATCTCAAACTCTGGTTCTGGGATGACAAAAGTTCCGTTTGGGTTCTCAACACCCGGATCGACAAGCCTCATACGGACAAGAAGATAGTGTCATTGGAGTTTTCTCCAGGGCATGCTGAAGACATGCCATTGCAGCTAGTTACTGCTGGCCAAGACGGTATTGTTAAATTGTGGCGCCTCAGAGGTCGGAAGCTGAAGACAGAGGTGAAAGAAGGTGAGGCAATTTCTTGAGCACGCACCCAGGTTTCCTAACTCCAAATAGAATCCTGGGTTACCCGAGCCACTCTGAAATATCGCTCGGAGAAACCACGGATTGCCTCCTGGTCTCACGATGCCTCATTGCTCGCTGTCAGCTATGAGTCTTGTGTCGTTATCTACGAAACGACAGCGTATGCTACAATTCAGACTCTTGCACCTTTTGAGTGCGCAAGTCCAAGGATCGTTCAGTTCATTGGAGGGAGGAATTTGCTGATCGCGGGCAAAACTCGTTTCGTTCTCTGGGACATTTTGACGCATGCTGGTGAGCAACGAACATGTAGCCATCTCCGCTTTCATCTGAAGCCAACTTCCAGTCTGTTGGCATCAATCTACTAGTTGTGATATTCAGTCCGTATTCTTGCATCCTTCCGGATCATCGTTTGCTGTCTTCGAAATCGAGAACCCTGACTCCAATAGTGCACAAACGACGCGGATCTCTTTCTTCGCCCTGCAATCCCCGAAACCAACTAAAGTCTTCACTCTACCGTTCATTCTGCAGAGTAAAGCTTGGTTCTCAAATACAGCTGAACCCTCGCATTACTCGTTCCTTGGAATCGATCAAGGCTGGAACCTTGTTGCTTTCGGTGATTCTGTCAATCTCAGTGGAGAAGATGTCTCGGCGAAGAAACTCGTCACGGACAATACCGTGAATAATCCAACTTTGCTCGAAAGCATTTTTGGGCCTTTGTCTATTAACCTCGTGAACACATCTCCGTTTGAATCAACGCTACATCAGGTCCCGCTGTCATCTAAGTCGTCAAGAGAAATTCTTGAGACACCAGCATACCTCACCCCGGCCATCAATACGTTCTTTGACTCCTTGATTGATACGTTCCTGAAGAAACGTGTCGGTGAAGTTGAGGCTCAACCACTCGATGCTTTGCGTATGGACATTGATGAGGACGATAAGATGGAAGAAGAGAAACCTCAGATGATGACCATTGCTTCCGCTCGGACGGTTAGCACTTCAGAAATGAATGATTTTGTAGGTCTGTTCAGAAAACATGCTATACAAGGTTAGCTTAGAAGACTCCAATATAAATTTCACCTCTTACCTGATATACAGATCGAGCGCCATCATCTCATGTTATAAGACCAATTAGCAAGGCAGCAAACGGTCGAAATTCTTCTACAGCTAGTGCATCACCCCACAAGCTCCTTCCAAATGGTACTTCACACCAATCAAAGCAGCAGCCCACGGTCAATGCTTGCGATCAGTCCTCGAATTCCAGTCCGTCATCGTCTCCAACATTGGTGAACGGGAAAAAACGCAAAAAGCCGTAGTTTGAGTGTGTGTAGTGTACATACTAATGTCTGGTATATGCGTGAGATTATATAGCAGTTGCATTGTATCACTATATGATACATATCTAATCATCGTACTTGACAATGAGTTGTCATAGAAGGCAGAAGGCAGATTGCGATTAAAGCAAGATAACGAAAAAAAGAGCAGAAAACGAAGGCTCAAAGAATATCTGTATACGAAATGGGAAATCATCCTAAATATGCATGTTCATTCTATGGATGATTCCTCGTCATTAATTCTCAAAGGATGGTCATGGGATAAGAGTGTGACAGTGAGCTGTCGTAGGGTGTCCCTCTCCTGGGCGTTCAGCTCTAACCAATACCATTGGGCGATGCAGACCTTGTCAAGGCCATACCCAACTCGTCTTCGCAGAGCAAGGAACTTACACAGGGGGTCCCAGGAGATGTAGTTGATATCAAGGCAGTTCAAGTGAGGAAAGAGGATATGCGAGGAGTCGGGTATAGTACTATCGTTGGAGTCGGGATATTCGAGAAGTGTCTGGGGGTTGAGGCGGAAGACATCCCAGAACGACTCGCTCAGTTTGGATACCCGAAGGAATCTAACATCTGGCATGGATGTAAAAAGACGAACAAGAGCCTGGGCTCCGTGTTCTTCTGGCGTGAGCTCAATAGACACCATAGTCAATAATCGAACCTTGGGGAAAAGACCGGTTAATTGCTCGAAGAGAGTGGTATAATCCTCTCCGGTGAATCCGTACAGTTCCAGTTCCTCTAATTCCGGCGCAAGGAGGATACCAAGTACGAACTGTGCGTAATTGAGCGCGAAGTCTGCAAGGATTAGGCTCTTGAGATTGGGCAGTGTCACAGGTGGATAAAATTCAGCAGGCGGTCTCCACTTCGGTCCTGCGCCGTGTAGGACGAGGCGACTAAGTTTGGGACAGTCGAAGAGAATATCACGAAAATGGTCCACATCTGGGGCTGAGTCCAAAGGAACACGACGAATGTCGAGAGTTGTAAGGTATTTGAGATTTGTGCGTGTCCAGTCAACGTGGAGGCCAGAAATGGCGAAATGACGGAGACTGGATACCAATGCACCCCCAAAGAGCGGTAGAGGACCGTAGCGGGCAGAATCAGGTGAGTATTCTGGTCCCAATTGAACGTATGGAGGTCCTAGGCGATGAACTTCAAGTCGTTTCAGGTTGCACGACTGATTTTTTAGACCAATAGCTTGTAACCAGCGCAACAGTGTGAGCCCTGCCTCCCATTCTTGTACCGCTACACTCAGAGTGCGCAGTTGACCTCTTCGAGGCGTTAGATGGTTCAAAATATCCTCCATCGTCTCCTGACTCAATGGTCTCTCTGGACAGTCCCTGAGACGAATGTCCATGGGTGCCAAACCACATCTGTCGATCATGAGTTTCGAAAAGGAAATCTGGCCAGGAGAATCCACTCGATAACAGAATGTATTCCACAGAGTGGGATCCCCGACGACCACTCTCCGCCATAGCCTGCACGTGGCACCGAGGGCCAACCGACTCCGATCACACCCCTGCGGATCGTTTGCAGACCAAACGACATAGTGGAAGATAGTGCTCATCGTCTCTACCGGGAGCTCATTAATCCGGAACAACCTCCCGAACCTAGCAGAATAATCGAGTCGCGCAACCGTGATCATCTCAGTCACAGGAATTCGAAGCAAGGGAGAGAGTCTCTTCACCACCTCTTCCAATAAATAAATCACTGCCAATCTACGTTTTATGTCCCAGCGATACTGATGCAGCTCTTGAAGAGAGAGGATATGAGGTGACCACGGAAGGACAATCTCCGAGTGGATTCGCTTGCTGACGCGCAACCATTCCTCCGCCGTATGCATTTTGTCGCTAAACTGGCGAGCCGGAAGATGTCGAAGCACTTCCTCAAGTTCATCCACTAGAGTTGAACCAGGAAATGAAGAAAGGTATAAGCGCATTGCTGAAGGTTCATTAAGACATTGGGTAAGATGGTCAACAGGTGCATTTAGTGACGATGGTAAGACTCCTGATGTTGTTGGCACTAGCTGTGGTTTATAAGGCATGGAATCTGGCGAGTTGAGGGACGCAAGACCAGCAATGGCGGAAGCATATAGCATATAATTTCAGGAGATGATGACGTATGGCATGAGTAGGCTATCATTTGATATGTAAAGGGACCACATACGAAAAGGCGTCTTATACCAGAAATTACTTTTGTGCCCCAACACAGGCTCTCTTGTCAACCTTACCGATACGTCAGGTTCGGTCAGATCCATAGAAAAAGTGGCCCCACAAATGAGAGGATAGACAGTTAGCAGTTTGTCAAGATCTCGTCAGATACCTTTTAAAGGGGTTGGAATCGACTGACTAGGCAACGACAAAGAGGCGTGTTGGTCAGTGAAGAGAAGGTTGTGATTCACAGAGTTACACACTAAGTCCAGTTACGATGGAGATCGCCGAGTATAGTGATTGATTCACAACTTGCGGTGAGCATCCCATGCTACGCTGGGCGATGCACACAAACATACCCTGGTTTGCTTTGAGTGCATTCGGTCAAGATGATACATTTGGGGCAACAATATGTGAAGGCATGGACACAGGCAAGTCAAGGAGAGAGGTGTCGTGTGCAAGAAAATATAATGCGGAATGAGGATATTCGGCAACTCAATTCGGCAACCCCAGCCTAGAACCACGCAGGCGTGGTCTTTGAAACAATCACACTTTGGCGCCCACGTGGCATATGTTTACCCTCCTTGCCATCACACTTCAAGACGTGAAAAAACACAACAAAAAAACACAACAATTACAATTACAATTACAGGCCACAAGCAGGGGGATAATACATGATAGCAAGACCGCCATATCAGATATGCCTAATACCAGCCACCAGGAATATCTCTTACACCAGAGCCAGATGCAACGGGGTTCTCGGGTGCGGCAAGCATAGCCTCTATAAGGGTTGTAACAACATCATCTTCGACGTCTTTCGCTATAACCCCATCACTGGGAAGATTATCCTTAATCTTCTGACGTAAATCTGGATAAGTCTCCTCAGTGAAGCCCATCTAACGTAAGGAGTCAGTACTACTCGTAAATTGCATCATTTCACCTACATCCGCTAGCCTTTCGTTGATCCTATTGACCGCACTAGTGGAGAAGTCCTCGGTGGATCTTACGCGAGGGTGAGGAAAATGACCGAGATATGTATCATATCTACGGGGGCTGGACTCGGTGACGTTGATTATATCAAACCTAGGGAAGCTATGCCCGGCATTGGTAGCAACATGAACATCCTCTCTCGTGACATCACGATCCTTGAATGCGTTGCTGTAGAGTGCTTGTTAGCAGGGCCAAATCATTGTGTTTTCCGCGCGTTCGGCACTTACGCTGTACTCTTCACAGTCTTTTGATTGTCCTTTTCCTCATCCCTCTCCCGGCGATACCGCTCCTTCTCCCCCTTGTATATTCTCTTTGCCTCTTCAACTTTGGTTTTCGATTCTTCTGTAGATGACAGCTGCTGCCTTTGAATGCTCGCTGATGACTCCGGTTTGTGGATGGGGCCCAGACCGGGATTAAGTTCAAAAGCGTTGCGAGAGAGTGGTGCTGTTCCCGCTCCAAATGGGGAATTTGGTAAAGTCTGTGCAGGAAAACTACCGTTTGCTGCGAAGTTGGGAGGTATTGGTGCACGAGCCCCCCATTGCCTATGCCATGTAGACCCGGGACCTTGGTTGAATGGGAAACGCCCGCCGAAATAAGTACCAAAACTTGCTGTCGTGGAAGCCCCTGATATAGGAGGGATTTGTGGGCGGGAAGGATCAATCAGCTCAGGATTTGCATCGTGCATTGGCGGAACGTTTGCAGTATCAACTTGCCGAGTATCCTTCTCGGTGGCTTGTTTGGGCATTTGGGCGTTTCTATCTGTTTGTACATTAGGTGCCTCGTCCCGGCTCTGAGAGAAGATGCGGAGCACCCCTGACAACGCCTGAGTAACTCGTCTTCCAGCCTCTTCCTCCACTACTCTCCGACTGTCCTCAGCAAAGTTCTCAGTATTTCGTTGTAGCTCAGCAGCGGCTTGCGAGAGGGCTTCACGGTGTGAGACCCAGTAGGTACCATTCGTGACATTACGAACGATAGTACGCAAGGAATCTCCGAGCTCGGGGTGGGCTGAAATGACGATTGAAATCGTGCTCAGGAATGATGTAATATCCTGAGCAAGACTAGCAGATGCTGCATCTTCTGCGGACTGCGATGACTGAGAGTTTCCCACAGTATGTAGGTCCCCTGGTTCGAGTGATGGAAGTGGTGGATCCTCGAACTCCCGCATTCGGTCGAACTCCTTCTCTATGACAGGTACATCCTGCTCCAGGACTTCAAGAGTGCTTTCGGTGGTGACAACATCGCCACCTCGGTGGACAGGATGTTTATCACCAGCGAGTAAAGATTGACTGGATGACACGGAACGTGCCCTCTTCTTTCCCTTCTCTTCATTTGAAATGCGTTTCTCCGATACTTTACTGTGAGTGTCTTCGATGGTAGTCCCCACCTGTACTCCAAATGTGTTATCCGCCCCCTTACCAGCCGTACGTCCATCACTGGCTGTGCTCTCCACGAATGCACTTCGAACATCGTTACCAACGGAGGAATGTCCAATAATTTCTTCGGGTGGAGGACCGTTGATCGCCTGCCAATCATCTATACCAAGGATCTCTGGATCGATGAACTGGCCGAAAGTATTTCGATGTCCCGCGCTTGCAGAAACCACCTGTACTTGGTTCCTTGAGGTCAAGTCCTGGATTGAAAATTTGATAGTATCCCCCAGGGTATAGGATGAAAAGTAGTAGTCTTGTAGCTCCCCCTCCGTGTTCAATGTGATTTCCTCGTTTTCGGCATCAATGTAGGTTACCCCGACCCGGTGTTGAGGGATACAGTAAAGACCCGATATTTTGTTGGAGAGCTCCTGCCAGTCCGGTTGTTTGGCGAAAGAAATCCTTCGTGTAAGACCCCTGAACTTCAGTTTGAAGAGAGTCGGCATTGGGGTAACGTTGGGTGCCTGGGAGAAAAGAGGTGCTTGTTACAGACAGGTGACTCTTCGCAGTCGTAGTATGCTGCTGCGGTTTAATTTATTTACTAAACTTGACATCCTATCTCTCAGTCACCCACGCCATCATCAAGTAAACAAATTCGACAATTATCTGCCAATTCCGCGTTCGTGATGTATATGATAAATGTGACTATACCATAACAACATCTGAAAGAGGAAGATGTGGATCATGTAGATCATATACATATAGTCCATTCACATTGTGTCCAAATCACGTCACTTGATTTAATACTGCTTTCATGCCGAAATCCTGTATCGTCTTTTGTGACCAAGGTGTAAATGTCAAAGATCGACTCAAAATACAGATTGTCAGAATTTTAGACCAGTGTTAAGAGTATACGAGCGTGCGAGGAAATAACAGCTGTTCCTTGCAAGCTTCCTCCACCCTCGGTCATCCTTTTGTTCTCACTGCCTATCTGTCTTTTACACTGATGCCCTCGTCAGTTTATTGGATGAGAGGACCAGCCGGAGTGGGCAAATTGGCTATTGCTCAAACATGTGCGGAGCAAATGAGGGGAAATGGAATCTTGGTGCCGCATTTTTCTTTACTGTCAATGAATTATCAACTTGCTGCTACGCTTTCGGATTATCGTGCCGTTCTTGACCACAGGATCTCCAAGGACAATGCCCTTGTTGAGAAGAAAATGTCGTTTCAATTCAAATCAATAAGGAACTAGAGAAACGAGGACGAGTGCACAAATGATGACAGGCAAATAGAGATTAGGGCAACTCCAGTCGCACCGAACTTCGCATCGTATCTAGATTAATTCAGGATAACATTGTTTGCCTCACTCATTCTGTTGAAATGCTTATCCCTTGCGAGGCAGATGTATCCGAGGAAAATTCAAGAACATGTTTCAACGCTGAAACTGTATTTATTATCATCGCCAACCGACGACGATATTAAAAAGATGGTTAATACAGCAGACGGCCTATTTGCATACTCTGCTGCAGTCCTACATTTTGTAGCCTACCCGACAAATTGGCGATTCCGCGAAAGACTCTATTGGAACCAGGAAAACAGTCACCTACATCACCCTTGTCCCAACTCAACACTCCTTATGTCCACATCATGAATCAGATTCCAGAGGATATTTTCCCGTCTGCACAGCTCCTGCACAGCTCCTCCTTTGCAGTCTCATTTCCGATGACACATTTGGCCATGATACATCTGCTCATGATAGCTGAACTGGCGGCAACCTTTTCTGTTGCCGCATATTGCAGCGCCCTCGCGTTCCCAGAGTCTACATCTACATGCCGTGATCACCTACGAGCCGTCTTCGACCCTCTCAACTCAATTGACCTTCGTCCCCATCTTGCATGGTCCTTTTACGACCAAAGTCAATGATTCTGTTCAGACTACTCATTGTTAAACAATGTCTCTGGCAATCATGGAACATCCAGTTTCTACCTTCTATGATTTCCTCGTTGACCCTGCTCACTCCGGTTTCTTCTGCGTTACCACTCCTGTCAATCACTTGATTTTTCCCCTTGTGCGGCGCAGGGAACTGAACTTAGAATTGGTTAAGTCGTGCTACTGCTCTTCTTCACACTCTGATCAGGAAATTCATAGTCTTCATAGGTAGTAGCTCGAATGGGTGGTATCAACTAGATGTCTCTCCTCCTATATAAGGGGTCCCAGTAGCCTTAGGAATTAATCAGATAACTCAGGAGTCACTGTAAATGACTCTATAGAAAGAAGTATGACAATGGCTCACCTGTGGACAACCGTAAATGACTAAGAGTCAAAAACACGTCCACAGGCAATCATGTGAGTGAAACTTGTCTCATCTACTGCTTATGCTGAATGTGTTTAAGCTTTAGTAGATAACCCTTCTTGGGCTGAACAAGTTGAAGAATCTGACACACCAGCATTGAAACTTTAAAGCTTAGACTAGGCACTACCATTATGAGACCGAGACTGAGAAGACCAATTCTGCTACTCTAGTAGGCTCGCATTTCACCGCGATCTGGCTTGAGGTGATGATCCACATTCGTGACACTTAACATCCTGCTAAATTTCTGACACTCGTCAAGAGGTGGGTGTATTATGTGCGGTCTGAGTATGTTGCAGTCTGACTCGCGACCCGGTGTGTGGGGCTCCAAAACGCGGGTCACATGGGGCGGTGCTTAGTCTGGTCACTAATAAACTTCGTCTTTTCAAACACTGGTGTGCAGAGGTTTCGTAACATACTAGGCCTTGTTGTAAACTGCAAAACTTGTCGATGAGAAATCATGGGTGCCAAGCTCATCAGGAGGGCAGACCATTGGGGGAGGAGAGCGATGCTGACTTCGGCATACTCGGGATTGTTCTCTCTCGAAGATGTGTATCTGTTGTGGGGAGAATGCACCTTGCACTTGGAGGCCCGTATGGACGCCCACAATCTCTATTTCCATGCCCTGAGATAAGTGTACAGTAAATTTAGTCTGGCCCTCAAAATTTCAAGGCAATCTGCCAACCAAACCTTGCACCAGAACCACAAGTATAATTTGCAAATCTACTAAGTGCAATTTAGCATGCAGCTCAGTGAGAGTTGCTATTTAATTCACTGCAAATTAGCACACTCATATCCTGCTTAGATACATAGTCGCATAATTTCGTCCACTGATTCTAGGCAGATGACAAAAATTGCAGAAATCACTCTATCTTTGTGGTTGACTGCTGAAATATTTGAAGGGCTGTCAGTGAGAATTTTGAAATAACGAAATACGTCAAATATTTCTTCAAGCAGGAAGTGAGATTGTGCTACTGTTAACAGACCAGTGAGTAACCCATCATCGAGCCACTTTAGCGGGTCATGCTTTGAGGATCTTGGATCAGGATTTGGAGGATCCGATTCATTGTCTTCGAGCTCGCCAGTTTCTGATGATGTATCTCGGGACCTACTCAACTATGTCTTGCACCCAGGTTGTGTTTGACAGGCCCGTGAATTTGGCCAGCGGACTTGGTCAAATTCATACCCTTGTTTAGCACCTATCATCCGACAAATTTTGTTGACCAAATCCACCACACCCTACCTGGGGCAATGATATGAGGTATTGTGTCGGAGAATGAGCAAGTCAGCGGTTGATTGGTCTGACCCTGTAACGAGATAGTAACGCAGTGATTCGAGATGAATAAGTAAATGTCTAGGACCAGGGGAAAAAGAACTGGCCCTAGTACAGTCTAGCTACGAAATAAGTGAAGAAAGTTGGATGTAACTATAGAGACTATAAAAATGACAGAGGTATGAAATGCGGAATATGAAATGAGGAACAAATAAGGAGTGATGACGAGGTGGGAATGAAGAAGAAGTGAGCGAGCACAGCTCGCACTTCAATACCCTGATGCAGTTTCTCTGAGGGTTCTACTTGATGGTTGTGACCTTCAGATGGCAAGACATCAAGTATTTGATGTATTTGTTAATGTCGCTGACAACGAGGACAGGGTCGGCGCGCTATTCTTGAGCGCGATGATCATTCGTGCGCCACGCTTTGGTATGTCATTCGCTTTGGCTGTCATCCATGCATAGGATACTGGTCTGTCTGGATTGTGGATGTGTTCGTTGGTGGTAGTGGTAGGTGGAGCCTGACTGTTCTCGACATCTGTAGTTAATTAAGCCACAGACTCAATGATCTCGTTTGTGTCTTATCTGTTGAGTTTCACGTAAGTCGGCGTTGACAGGCGTTCGGTTAGCCATATTCTTATTTGGTACCAATGCGTGGATTGGCGAGTGGGATTGGTGCTTCCGTTTGTCTATTTTTGGATTGCAGGGTGATTAATCGGTGAGGTAGTCTACCTGTGGGAAAGGGAAAGTGACAGTGGCAGTAACGTGACTCGGCTGGATGTTCTACTTTGTTTTGTGGATCCAATGCGGTTTCATGTTCTTGGCTTGGGCTCAATAGGTCACCTTTTTGCTCATCATCTTAGGCGTGCCACTTCTGCAGAACATTCAATAACACTTATACACAAATCTCGTTCCGTTGCGGAGCGCTTTCTGGTTCAGGGAAATCTCATCCGAGTCGAGAGAAATGGTGTCGTTACGACCTCCCGCGGTTTCAAGGTTGACGCATTCGATAGCCCATCATTGGACGTCCGTACAGGTGATACGCCAGATCCTAAAAATGCTGGTTACAGAAACTTCGATGAGCCTATCGATTCGCTTTTTGTCACAGCGAAAGCCCACCTGGCCATCACCGCCGTCACCAAGTTGGCACCACGTCTTTCCGCCAATTCTACGATTGTCCTCCTTCAGAATGGCATGGGAATCTATGAAGAACTATCACATAGGGTATTCCGAACCCCCGAGCACCGCCCTCATTTCATTCTCGCCTCCAGCACGCACGGCGTCTTCACCAAAAATTCTTATCATATCGTTCATACAGGCTTGGGAACAATAGATTTTGGAATTATCCGAAACCCTGCCCGAAATTTTGAGGCGAGCCATCAAGACGAATCTCTTCCACGATCCAAGCGTCGGTTGCAATTCAACGACATTACGACCGATCAAGATCCCGAATTCAAGCGATACAGGTCTTTACGAGACACTGTTGCTGTCATGCTTCTTCTTGACCCTATTCATCCGATTTGGAGACCAATGCACGAGATGCAGATTATTCTTCGTCGCGAGCTTGTAGTCAATGCCATCATCAACCCTCTGACTGCCATTCTAGGTTGCAGAAATGGTGATCTCCTTGTTTCTCCCGCTGCACGTCGCATCATGAAATTTGTTTGCGGTGAGGCATCACAAGCTTTTTGTGTAGAATGTCAGTCGGAAAGCAACCGGTGGCTGGACACACTCGCAGCACAAGGGGCTGACACTAGCACCGTCGATGTGATGCGATTCCCTAAACAACTCGACAAGGCTGCTCTGGAATACGAGGTTCTCAGGGTTGCGCAGGCGACCAGGGGAAATATCTCCTCTATGTTAAGCGACATTCGCTTCGGACGCCCAACAGAAATAGATTATATTAACGGGTTTCTTCTAGAATTCGGAAAGACATACAGGGTCAGCATGCCTACTACTCGATCCTTGTTGAATCTCGTCAAAATGCGGGGCGAGATATCTCTTGACCAACAACTCTGATCCCTCCTGCTTACCGGTATTTCTTTACGAGGATCGCTTGCTTTGTTGTGAGCAGTCCGAAGTTTCAAACTAATACCCATACATCGACCACCAAGGGACTCCTCTATCCTCCATCATTCCGCCAAACACTCCGCCTTGCCTCCTTTTCGGGTGGGTTTAACCTTGACGCCGATACAGGTGCTATCCGGGGTTTTCACCGCAACCTTAACGGAGAGGGATTCACAGATGCTTGAAAGCAAACCAAAATACTAAAAACTCCTCATGTCTGTGCAGACGGTGCTGTAGATATTCTTGCCATTTTTGGCGACGAAGGCGCAGCCCAACATTCATCACTTCATTGACACTATGATCAGAGGAAGGTCTGGCTCGACAGCATCGGGAGTGCTTGCACGGACCATATAGTGCGTTGAGGACGCAACTCAAGTCCTCTCCACCGCAATGTAATCAACAGGGGTAGCTGGTGTAGCCGTCATTGGAACGCCTGTCTTCAAGATCCGCCATACTCTTCACTCTCCATAATCTGTCCGAACATGTACGCCGCAGGATGTATTAGTCTTCAATTTCCATAAATATCCTTCGAAAACAGTCGATGAAGCGCTCAACTCAGCTGTGGTATTTGCGATGAACTTTCTCACACAAAACACACAAAACCTATTTACCGTTTGAAGGTCCACACAGATTGAAATTTGATTCGGAAGCGAGATGCAGACACAGTCGACCTCAGACTCTCTCATAACTTCATCCAAGGTCCTGTGTCCCTTTCAAAAAATCTCAATATTTCCCAGGCTAGTGCCTTAGAAAACGGCATTAGGATGGGTTTTAACATAGTACAACACATTGCCCATCTACTAGAAAACCTCCCATCCACATCCACCTTCTCGTTCTTTGTTGCTACGTCCTTGCCACCGGATCTAAAAGATTAGGTGCACCGCATCAGAGCACTAGAGTAGAAATTCAGGATCGAGAAAAACGACACATGACCCACCCGACACGTTTGGAACTTAGACATATGTGGAAAAATAGATACTAATTATTTGTAAAGGGTATATTTATATGTAGAGATCCCTTCATGGACAAGGTGCTGGTTACTATCAAGCTGTGAAACGACACTGATTTTCAATGAACTTCAAAGGATATGCAAATTTTGGGGCCAAAATATAGTATTAAGCAAAGTAGGAGTCGATGTCAGAATATTGAAAGGATAAGCTAGTAGTATTAGTTTCAAGAGGATCCGTGTCAGGGTCCTGTCCCTGACACGGATCTGGGACAACCATTCTGACAACCGTTCGTCCATCCCACGGTGCTTATCTCTGGACTGGGGCTTGGTAAATTCCTCAGGGTAAAATTCTACAAGCAAAAATCGAGGTCCACAAACAAAACATAAACAGAACGGCTGAAATTCAAAGAATAGATCGATGTAGATACCGTCTTTAATGATCGTCTGCACCCTTTTGCCCCCACTTGACCGTCCGCACAATACCTTGATGCCACGACTGCACCCGCCGCCTTGCCAGAATGGACATAGTCGAACGATCAGTCCCCAAAAACCCAACTCCACCTGATTGTATCACTGCATCAATCAGCACAGGATACCTAAAGGTGAGGATATGTAAGTCAAACCAGGAGCCCGTTGTAATGATGATGGATTGAAGCCTCTGAACTTGGACGTACCAGGCACCATATCGTTCCACTGTCCCTGAATGATCAACTATGTGCCATCCCTGTTCCGCAACTTGTTCCCACCATGACTGATCTTCCTCGTCACTAGTCATTATGACATGTTCGACCGTCATCCCTCTCGACTCTCGTAGTTCAGTTTTAATTTCTTCAACACGTCTAGCCAGGACTGCGATAGAAGCAAAGCAATCTTCCACAGGAACTTGACCACACCAATTCTTAAAATCTCCGTGGCGAACATGGATCCCGATGTACTTCTGTATATCAGAACCAAAACCCAGTTCAGGTAAAGACGTCACTCACGGGAGGAACTGGTGAACCTTCGGGTGCTCCAAGGGTTGTTCGAACATAAGCTTCCGCTATGGCTTCGAGCTGAGGTGTCCATCGTAAGTATTGGCCGACAGATCTCCACGCTGGACTGTACTCGAATTCAAACTCGAATGGCTGATGCACATAAGCTCCAGAATAGCCATAGACAAATAAATAGTTTACCTGGTGCGCACATACATAATATAAATAATCGTAGCAAAGAAGCTGCTCGTCGGGTGGTAGGAGGGCGTGATAGACAGGGGAGGCGAGAGGCAGCTGAAGGTTCTCCCGCCGACCTTCAGGGAAGGCTAGTGATGCGAGAGCCCAAAAGTATGCATGACTGTCATGCTCGAAATGAGGTACCACTTTGATCCAGGAAGGGGCTTTGGTATATGAAATGTCTAATTTGTATTTGAGTAATTAACATGATTCAAGAGCATATAGTTGGCAGAAACGGACCGAGGCTAAGCAAATTGGGCACAGCACTTCCTCTAGGATAAGCATCACGATATTGTACCGCTTCCCAGGTATTCCAGCAACCAAGCTCGTCCAAGATGTCGCTACTTCTGTTCTTCACCTGATGCCACTCTAGCACCGGAATGCCGATTCTTCGTGCAAGTCGTTGCACATCGAATACTTTGCCGAAATCGATTGGTGGTTTATCCCCGCCAATGTGGGAGGGAATGAACATAGGGATAATGGGTATTCTGTCCGTGATCATAGCGAGATAGATGAGATTGATCTATAGCCACGATGATAAGATTATGTTGTAGCGAGACCAAAGACTCACATATGTCATTACATCATTTGCTAGTTTGCAAGTGCAGTCAGTTGTAACAGTCACAGACCGAAAAGAAATGCGCACTCCATCCTGCCGATAGCCAAGAAGTGATATACTTGGCATCAGCCTGTAAATTATCTGCAACTATCTCAAGGACGGTATCCTCTCGCTTCTGTGGACCTCATACCTCGAAAGCCCGCTGTCGGAGGGCCATTGAGATACAGAGAGGGATTCAACAAATCAATATTTGGGTTCAAGTAATCAGCAACTTCAGACTTTTGCACCGTCTCTGGTATACTTCTCTTTGTTAACGTCACGAACGACATCAGCAGAGTCAAGGTAAACACAAGTCCAATACAACCAAGAACCAAATGTCGGCGTCCAAGATAGTTGAAAACAGGAGGGTGGATGCTCGGCGCTTCATGGTTGGAAAGCATGGGATATTGGTCTTCGTGGCTGTCATCATCAGAAAAACCACGATATGGGTCAGACGGGCCAGGCGGTGAGACTGGACAACCTTGCATGGAGGAAGAGGAGAATAAAGAGGAATCTGATGTACGTGGTCAATGAGAGCATTTTCTAAACATACCCAGCTACTGTGTAACTTCTTCCTTCTCTTTTAGGAATTTATTAGCGAACCGGGAATCACCTGATGTCCCGACACGGCTCCCAAAATAACCTTGTCTAAACCAGTCCGCTATGCCTCGCTAAAGCCCAGCTAAACAAGGGCCTTCCCTTTCCCATCTCTCCGAACAACCTTCCCTGCCTCTTCCAATCCCTCTCTCTATCATGGATCGAAAAGCCTTGCAGGTAGCGGGCGTCGTAACGTTCTACATGTCGGCTGCTCTTATCGTATGTTTTCTCATTGTTTCCCAGGTTCTTGGCTCTCATCATGGCTACCAGATGGTCTTCGTGTACAATACCTACCACACATCGTTTCCAGTGGGCTAACCCTTGAACAGGAATAAGGCTGTCCTAAACAACTCGCCGGATCTACCGCTACTATTCCTCCTAGTTCAACTCCTCATAGCTGTGGCATTGCTGCATGTTACCGCATTCCTCTCTCCCAAGATTGAGATCCCGACAATCGACCGTGAGGTGGCCATCAAGCTGATACCAGTAGTATCGGTTAATATCATCGGCTTAGTCTTCAATACTCTCTGCTTGCGTGGTGTTGAGGCGTCATTTTTCCAGGTGAGCGCTCATTTGTTTTCGCTACTCTGTGATATATCTTCCAACTCGAGGTTCTCCGTCTCAGATTGCCCGTGGTCTCGTTCTTCCGTTGACAATCTCGGTATCTTGTGTACACATCCGCAAGACCCCGCCAGCCAGGGTCATCGTCGCAGCTGTCGTCGTCACGTTTGGCTTCGTTCTTGGTGTTGTTCCATCAAAGAACCTCCCAGCCAAATCCGTTCCTTCCACTCTTTCGTTGATTTATGGCGTCCTCTCTTCACTCTTTATTGCCGTCCACGCGGTTTTAATCAAGAGTTCTCTTCCTTACTGCAATGACTCTACCATTCAACTCGCCTGGTGGACAAACGCTGGCTCTGCTATCATGATTTTCCCCTTTGTTGTTTTTAATGGCGAGCTACTCGAACTTTGGAGCAAATTTTCTGGTAATACCAATGATGATTTTTCTGCCCCCATCTTCCTTTGGGGATCACTTGTCACAGGTAGTTTTGGATTCCTACTCTGTATCGCGAGCTTGTTAAGCATCAAAGTGACAAGTCCTATCACCCATATGTTCTCAAGCGTACGTTGTATTTCCTCGGCGATTCGAGAGTTTGGCTTGACAGTTGTCTACAGGCTGCGAGATCGGTTATACAAACACTGGTCGGCGTTTGGATATTTAAAGATGTCCTTACTGTGTGAGTATTAGTAAGATTTGACTAACTTCTGATTCTTCAACTTGCACAATCCAACAGTGAGCGCGTGGTGTCCATCCTTCTAATTCTCACTGGCACTCTGTAAGCTCCGAAGTCAACCGAGAACTATTTTGCGCCTTGACACAGAAGTAAATACTGATTAGATACTATACATGGATCAAATCGACTGAGTCGCCACCCAAGTCCCAATTGCGGCCGATTGACATCGAATCGAACGAGAGCGATCGACAACTTTTGTTTAGCGCCGATAAAGAAACTGGGTTCGAGGAACTTCCGACTCTTGTACGATCAGACTCAATTCCTCCCAGGACTGATAGGTGTCCAAAATGAGCTGTTGGGCATTGGCTTGTGGTATCGTGGCTTCACCTTTCTCTCTGGGTTGTTCAAAAAGACATATGATTTAGTGTGCGAAGTTTGATGCATGTATCTTGTATCTTCTAAGTACGTATATATTCCGAACAAGGTAATGCGGAATTGAGTCAAGGACATTAAGTATCTGATGCAATCAGTGAGATCAGTGAGGTATGCTTTCTGCTCAGGAAGGAATGACGAAATCACCCTGGAGATAACGAGTATCATTCACATATATTTTAAATCTGAATGGACAAGAAGCAGCTCGAACTTCGATAGGCAAAATAATAATATGGGGTTGCTATGTTGACGACGCCAACAACTTCCACGGACACAGATGGTGTATCGCCGAGATGTACAGTCTCAAACCCGCTTCCGCATAAGAGCAAGAGTGTCCGTTCCCAGTGGCGCCAGTCATTTGCGCAAATGATTCGAATCAAAAGTCACTCCATCAAAATGAAAAGTTTTGATTTTGTCAATTTGGGCCGCCAAAGTGAAATGTTGACGACCGGACTACTGTCCACTGTCAGATTATTGAAACAAGTCCTTGTCCACGTCGAACAGAAATGGTACTAGTCTGTTCGAGGTGCGATTTTTAACACCGCAGCAACATCTGAGCGTTGAAACACGCAGATTAATTAATTAATCTAGGGCCAGTTCCCCGCTTTGTTTGACTATTTCCAGGGGCTTGAGCTGGCTCAATTCGTTCTCTCCAGGAACGAGACATGCGAAAAATACAAGGTTAGTGTTTGTGGCGCGTTAGGGGAGTCAAAATCTGATCGAGGCACATCCTCACACAAGGGGGTGTCCTATTTTATCTACAATGTCTTGCTGACTCGGGACAGGTTCGTCTTGCACCATTGGAAACCTACGGAGTTCTCCCAAACCCCAACTATGCATAGTTCTTCCCTTTCCCCTTCGTACTTTTAAAATAAATTCTGATCCGAGGCAATCCTCAACTATATCAAAGTAGTGTACGTCCCCCATAAGTGCGAAATGTAAGTCTACTTTGTGGCACTGAGGGAAAGCTCCCAATAGCCTTCGATCAGAATTCTACGGGCTTAGTGTGGCAGCGGGCGGTTGATCCCCCACCATTGTTGACAGAAAGGGGTTAATTCCAAATCAGGAAACCGATGCGAACTGGATACAATGTTTCACTATTTCGAAGGGCAGTATGCAAATCAAATATCAAATACAAAGTTCACAGATCGATCATTTAGATGACCCTTCATTTATTCAACCCATCCTTGAGTTCACCTTGCCTATCTGACACGACTTCCAACCCATCTCCTCAGTAGAACATGACTCGAATTCAATCGTTTGTCAGCGCACTGGATGTGACAAATGCAGACTGTGTTCAGTCCGAACGAAATCTTGGAGAGACAGAGATGGCTTATTATCTCCCTTCACGCGAGAACGGAGTGAACGACATGTATCTATCTTGGCTTTGTCTAGGTATCGGCTTTGTTGATACATGTACAGGTACCTCCATCTGGGCTTTAGTGCTCATCCAAAATATGTGACTTTCGAGAGGTTGTCACTTATCTGGTCGATTCTTCGTGCACGACATCCTCTGTTAGCCTCCAGGACTAAAATGTATACTTACAATGACGTCCGTTTTGTGTAAGTCAGATAACACAGCTCAAGTAACACTTTTTCTCTTTAACTCTCTTTCTCTCTAGCTATGACAATCCCAGGTGTCCAGAAGATATTCTGCAGTCTGCTCGACAAAACTTGGAATTCCGTTCTCAGACTAAAAATGGTGGGCAGTGGGCCCTCACCCTCCACGTACCTGTATTGACGAGACCCAGAACTCATTGACGGCTATCTCAATGGGGAAAGAACACTTTCAAACGAGAGGCTCTCCTACCTTGTTCTTTCATCTGTTCCTTCTTCGTCCTCCGTCGAAGAAAGTGGTGATTGTCAACAGAACTTTGATCTCCTTATCTGTGCAGCACACTGGATTGGAGACGGGATGGCACTTCATACTTTTGCAAACGAACTATTTCGCCTACTTGGTAAATTCTCAGATGAGTTTGAACTGATGATTCGTCTAGAACAAGAATTCAAACGCTTTCACTCCGATAGCGCCAAACAGGTATAGTCGGCCTTAATTTATCAACACCCTCTCGAAACTTGTTGAAGTGTTTCAGGGTCTTTGGCTTCCACAGTCTCTGGAAGACCAACTGCCTTCTCTTCCTCAGAACAAGTTCTTCAGGGCAGCATCAAAGATTGATTTCAGGCTGAGCCAGCGGAAGCTCTTGGTGGGAATTGGGATTCAGATCCTATTTTGGAAATGGGATACTCAATTCAAAAGTTAGGGTGGTCATAGCTTTCCCAAGAGACTTGACCAGCCTCGTCACACCATAGTCGTGACGACAGCGTTCGACTGCACTCGAACTAAAGCCATTCTCCGAAATTGCAAGGAGAATGGTATCTCTATCTCGAATGCCCTTTTCGCCATATGCAGCATCGCTTGGGCACGCACCAATAAACATGACTGGGAACTTCCTGTGTAAGTTCCTCTGGGTATCTCATCCTAGAGCTTATTTATTGAAAGTGATTTTATACAGTATGATGTACACAGCTCTCAACCTTCGCCCATATCTCAAAGCTGAAAAAGCCTTGAACGATTCTTACTGGTTCCTTGCTATCAGCTATTTCAACGTTGTCCTTCCTACATTCATACCTCGATCAGGTGATATGAAGTCGACATTCTGGTTAAGGGCACGATCAGCGAAAAAACAATCAGCAGACGCTGCAAAGCATCCACTCATCGTTGCACGATCGATCGAAATGGCACGTGAAAGAGGGTCTAGAGCACGTGCCTGGGCCCACAGAGATGATGGTGTTGTTGTTTCACCCTCGATTGATGATAACACATCAGTTCCAGAGACCCTTGTACCTTCAAACAATGTTTCCTCGGCAGCTTTAATCGGATTGTCATTGTTGGGGAATCTGGATGGGATTTACAAGTATCCAGAGTATCCCAGCATCAGACTGCATGCATTGACAACAGGCTCTCGCCAACGTCCTGGCGGTGTGCTACTGTTTGGGTACACATTTGTTGGAAAGCTATGGATTAGTTTAGGCTATGATGAGAATGGGTTTGATAAAGAGATCGATAAGTATTGGGTCAATGTTCTTTCCACTATTGATGAACTGTTGTAAATAACGCATGGAGATGGGTGATCCGTAATGTGAAAAAACCACTTCGATTACTTTAATAGTGAAGGCTGATGAAAATTCACAACGTGAATTGGTGAACTGAACCATGTTCTAGAATCTGACTCAGAATTTAAGCTGGTATGATTTCTATGTACGTAAAGATCATTCCATGAAGTCAAAGGAACTCACGCCGACAACTGACTTTGGCATCCGTCGCCGAGGAATATCATAGTCTCTCCTCACAATAAATACTACAGAGATTTACAAGTCATCCTCCTCATTAACAATTAATTTCCTTACCGAGGACGGTATGCCTACCAAGCAGTGTCGTACGTGGCTCGGAATAGCAATCAATTGCTTGAGCTCCCCAGCTAACCAATATGGGACAGATTACCCGCGCAGTTTCCTGACATTGAACATCTCAACCTAAAAAATGCAACAGTTTTGCAACACCACTGAGGATGCTTTTATATGTCAGGTAGTTCACGTTGAATCAGCCGTATCCATGTACTCTCCTTGCACCCATCTTCGGTTGCGTCGATCCTTTCCCACAACTTCTCTTCGTCCACACCATAAATCTCGTATTTGCCACCTCCCAATTTCAACCCATTTCGTGTTGCAGCTTCCATTGCAGCTTTGTTCTCGCCCCTGATTGAAAGTGAAAAGACATGATTTGTTGTAGGGAAATCAACGTACTGTAGCAACTGGAGCAACTCTGTTCGATCCGGGAAAAATAGTCTGGGTTCTAACATACCCAGAATAGCGAGTGCAACACGGTAGAGAAAAGAATCACCCTCGAGCATGATGACATCCCATACTCGAGCACATGCCTCAAAGGGGAGGTGATCGAGAAAGAGAGTTACAAGCCAGTCGGAGAGGTAGGCTGCTGGTGATATGTGGTGTTGCTTAAAGTTAAAATAGACTATGAAATTGAGTTTGTGACAGGGAGGAAGATGGAAAGGGTTACTTTTTGGCATGCCATCAGCTAGGAGAGCGTCGAATATCCTATCGTTGCTGAGTTGGGGACTAGATATGTGAGTGGGTACGACGGACCTGTAATAAGCCTCTAGCTGGATATTTCAAGATGAAAATTGAGGTCTTTGAGAACTGATGGGAATGAACGTACATCATCTTTCGACCTGTCACCGCCGTAGAAGCTACGCAAGCAATGGCGTTCCAGGAGGTTGCGCATGACATTGAATGCCTGCTGCATGGGCATTGTGATGAGCATCATTGCAGCGATTTTTGCAGCGCCGTAGGTGTAACCCAGACCCTCGTCGCTCCTTGCGATGACCCAGGCATAAAGCATGTCTTTGAGGTCGTTGTACAAGGGTCCGGCATGTGGATGGAAGAGGTGGAGAGAGGGAAGGGTAGAGATGACATCCTGTTCGATGAGGTCGAGAGTGGCTTGGGGGAAGAGATTGGCGGAGAGAGCACGTCTTGCACGAGCGAGACAGGAACGAAGATGATCTACAGAAGAGATGAATGAAAAGGAATGAATGAAAAGGAATGTAGAGTATAGGATCTGACCTTTGCCGAGGGCAAGAGAATTGCCAACAGCCTTTTCCCAGAGAGAGGCACGCAGGTTGCTGGGAATGCCGGTCCACCAGAGACTGCGTATCTGGGGATCCCTGTATACGATACGCCAGTCTGGGATGACCTGGTTCTCCCAGACGACGAGAGAGGCCTGGATGTGTTGCTCACGGAGGAGACGTCGTTGGCTGAGAGCTTTGCGTTTTTTTTCGGCTGGTGTGAGGATGTGGTGTGTGTGTGAGTGTAGATATAGATAATGGGCTGCTGACCTGCTGCATGGCTGCGATCCATCATTCTCTCCCAGTCAGCCAGGTGTCTCTCATCCTCTCCTGATGGTTTGGGAGGCAGGAACACTGGCCGTGTTTTGCTTCTGACCTGTTCCAACCGACTCGGTCCTGGAGCCATGGCGGTGGGAACAATATGTTTGTCGATGATTGCTCGTTCGCTGTCGTCGATTGTTCATCGTCGTTGTCGTTGTCGTTGTTGTCGTTGTCGTTGTTGTTGTCACTATTGTTGTCGTTGTTGTTGTCACTATTGTTGTCGTTGTTGTTGTCACTATTGTCGTTGTTGTTGTCACTGTCGTCGTCGTCGCTGTGTCGTTGATTGTTCATCGCTATCATCGTCATTGTTGTCGTTGTTGCTATCATTGTCATCGTTGTCACTATCATTGTCATCGTTGTCGTCGATGATCCCTGAACTACTACTCGTCCTCGCTGGTCACAAATCGTCCCTTTTCCTCGACGACGCCTCGCTGAACCCTGCCTTTGCCTCTCTCCTCCATCCAGGCGAGCAGCATGCCCTCCTCTCGCTTGCCCAAATGGCTTCCCGCTACACCCACATCACTGCTGCCTGCACAAGACTTTCCCATTCTCCTTCCCGTTATATATGTGCCCTCTGCGCATCCCTCCGCCTCATCCTCGCAGATGAGTATCACACTCTCGTCCTCGAAACAGAGGCAAAAGTCCTCAGGCGTGATTCTACCCTCGTCGCTACAGGTGCATTTGTCCCTCTCTCATCCATACGCGCCCTCTTCTCCGAGTGGGATGCACCCTTTGCTGCACTCGTCCACCTTGTCGACCTCCTTGAGGCAGAAAAACAGTGGAAACCAGGGCCACTCATCGATCTTTTGTTATCACGCTCTCAAACGGGCGTGCGTCGCATCGCAAGCATCTTTGGCCATTTATCCTCTGCAGTTCAACGCGTCTGGAGATCCCAAATAGCTGCTTTTATTGTCCACGGCACTATATCATCCTCGGATCCTCTCGCATCCCAAGATTATGCTCTCGAGGACGGCTCAATCCCATCCTGCATTTCCTTACAGTCTCGCGATTCCATTCAGTATGTAGGTCGAGCTGTGGCCACTGTCAAGGCAGCCAAATGGCAAAAACAGCTTCCCACCACAATCGCCTCTGACCATACCAATATGCTCGAGTCCGTTCTGCCTCAGAACCAGCACGCGTTTGATCGTGTCATTGCACAGATACGATTCAACGTCAGCGAATGGCTATGGAGGAACGTCCTCACTCGCCAGGATATAGAGGACGCTGTCGATTCCTTGTACGTGCACATGCTATACCATTCTTACTGCTCATGTTCGTACTCAAGGCCGTTGCAAGGGGTGACTATTTCTTACTCAGAAACGGAGAATTTAGTCTCTCCCTCATTCGTGAGATCGAGAGACTCAAAGTTGCCCGCCTCACAGTGCGGTCGGGTCCAGTATCCATGATCAGGGATCAGGATCTCAACCTTGCCCTTCTCCGTGCATCTCTGGGCACCACTGCTCAACAGGATCCGACACTCTCTCGCCTCCGTTTCTCCCTTCCTTCAGGCCCGTTGCGTCCCCTCCTACCTTCACTCCCCTCGTCAATACCAACTTCCTCCCATCCTTCACTTTTTCACTCACACCTCCTTGGAACACCCTTGCTCTTGTCATACTCCGTTTCTTGGCCCCTCGATCTCTTCCTCGATCAGACGGATCTAACCACATACTCTGGTTTATTCAGTTTTCTATCAGCTTTACGTAAAACACACATGCGTATACACACTTGCTGGATCTCTTTATCCAACGCTCAACGTGCACGCAGGAGATGGACTGGCCTGGGTGAAGGAGGCACAGTTGAGGATCTTGAAGCAAGGAGGAACCTGCTCAGGTGTGGGTGGGGTATTGTTCGTGACATGGGATGGTTCTTGGACACCCTCCTCGGTTACATCATGACCGATGTCGTAGATCTCGAGTTTCACAAGCTCAAAGAAAATCTTGGAAAAGGCGTGGATGCTGCAACGAGTGGTACTCAACGAGTACCTGGTGGCGACGGTTATCTTGATTTTACAACTCTTCGTACTATACATGCTGCGTATCTGGACAGAATTCTACACGGTTGTCTATTGAACAATTCCTCGATGATGTCAATCGTCCATTCTATTTTGGAGTCTTGTGAACAGTTTGTAGCTCAGGTTGAAAGATGGGGCGGGGATGTTCTTCCTGCTCTTCTATTCGAGGGTAGCTTGAAGAGTGGAAGTGACCGGGTCGGAGTATTGGTTCGGGAACGATGGCAGGTCGTATCCAAATTGAACAAGGTACAGACCAGTTTTGTTTTCAATGGTCTACTGTTCTTATCTTACCCCTAGACCCTGCGCCATCATCTGGTGTCTTTCTACGAACAGTTAATAGTATCTACTTCTCAGAAACCCTTTTCAGTGGGAGTGGATACATCAAAATCGATAATGATGAATACAAGCATCAATCAAGCACTCGCTCAGGGAACGCCAAGAAATGCAGAGGCAGAAGCTCGAAGGCACGTTGAAAGACTGTTGTTGAGATTGGATTTCAATGGAGAGTTCTCTACACCGAAGACAGTTCCTATACATGAAGGAGACGAAGATATTCTTGCAGAGGGAGGAATAGTGTAGTTGTAAGATAAGATAAGTTTGTCGACACCGCCACCGCGGTTAAGCCAAGCGCTCAAAATTTCGGTTGTTCTCACTATATAGTGTGAGCACACTCGCAAATTTGCTACAGCTCGACTACTAATTGTCTACTCATACGACGTGTAGACGCTGACCATTTCACAAGAAACTGGCTTCTTTCACACACGAGAACTCGGTAGAAGATTCCAGGAATCTGCTGGTATAAGAATAAATGATAACGAACAGCTTGAGAGCGATACCGGTAGGAAGCACACTCGCACCCTCTTTTTTTTTTTTTATCGATGATGCGATTTTAATCAGTTGCCAATATTAAGAATGACTTCTCGACCAAACAATGTTTCCATATCTCGCCTTCATCAACAAATCGGTCTCTTTCCTTCTCCCTCTATTACCATGGCTTCTCGTCAGTATACTTTTCTGTCCTCTTTCTCTTTCTGTGATTGACTTACTCTCATCGCTTCATGTAGAGTATACATCTCGCCTTATCGGTGCTCCCAACACGCTTGGTAAAAAAAAAACTCCACCTCTCAAATTATCCATTCAGAAAGATTGACACAGAATACAGAACATCGTGTTTACATTGAACAAAATGGATCTGTTGTTTCTCCCTGGCACGATATTCCCCTCTTCGCTGATCAGCCCAATGGCATTTTCAACATGATCGTTGAAGTCCCCCGTTGGACTAATGCAAAACTCGAAGTCTCAAAAGAAGAGTCTTTCAATCCTATCAGACAGGATATCAAGAAAGGTCGCCTACGTTATGTCAGGAACTGTTTCCCTCATCATGGTTACATATGGAACTATGGTGCTTTCCCTCAGGTAATCCATATACGTTTGATTGAGCTTTTATCATTGTCATTCACGGGTTGTTGATTTGAATTAGACATGGGAAGATCCTACGCAATCTCATGTTGAGACCAAGGCTAAAGGTGACAATGACCCACTTGATGTTTGCGAGATCGGCGAACAGATCGGTTATGTGGGTCAAATCAAACAAGTCAAAGTTCTCGGTATCATGGCTCTCCTTGATGAAGGTGAAACCGATTGGAAAGTCATCGTCGTTGACGTCACCGATCCTCTTGCTTCCAAGCTCAATGATATTGAGGATGTTGAGAGGCATTTGCCAGGTTTAATTCGTGCTACCAATGAATGGTTCAGGTATAGACCAAAAGAAACTCCTCTTCGAAATATGTAACGCGTACTTATTATCGTTCCTAGGATTTACAAGATTCCCGATGGAAAGCCAGAGAACACTTTTGCTTTCTCTGGTGAGGCAAAGAACAAGAAATATGCCACAGAGATTATCCATGAATGCCATGAGGCATGGCGTCGGTTGATTACGGGTGAGACCCCCAAACAGACTCCTTCCTACGATCTCTCCATGTAGGTCATTCAAATGCGCTACATTTTTTTGCAATGTCTCAACGTATATTGCATAGCCGTAATATCACCATTTCTAACTCTCCTGGATTTGTCAGGAGGGACGACCCCTCTTACACTAGCTTGCCTCCTGATTCCAGGAAGCCTCCTGCTCCTGTTGATCCTTCCAGTGAGTTGTCTTTTTTTGAATTCTCCTTCATTGATCTTGTTATCTTACCTGAACATCCAGTCTCGAAATGGTTCTATATTTCCTCTGCTCAGGTTTGAGTCGACTACAATCGAGTATTCAGACTAAATCAATATATATATTATTTTGATCGTTCATTCCATGAGGGACGTGTTAGTGGACTACATTTCAATGAGATATATCATGCAAAGCAGAAAGGAAAACGAGATAGACATTCTAACGGGATTTTTCGTCCCACTCCGGTTGGAGTGGAGGATATCGGCAATATTGATCAGAGATAGATGTGACAGTCCATGTACCTAGAAAGAACGTTGAGTGCAAGGAACATTCATTGAAAGAAAGATACAAGCCTTCCAGGGCGGAGAAGATAGAATAATCAAGGGTCGGAACACGAGAGACGGTGTGAGTTTCCAGGACTTTGCCCGGTTTGCCCCCTTTTTTGAGACTTAGTTCCGAACGCTGATACGTGAAAGCGAAAGGAGGTTCTCCAACGAGATTAAAGACAATTTCGGCTTGATCGCCTGCAGAGAGGTATGAGAAATACGCCAACCCGCTCAACCGATAAGATCATAACAAACCTTCGTGAATGTCTTGAATTATACGTTTTCCATGACCGACTTTGGCTGAGGGTAGTGAGTGTACCGTATAACGAATGTCTGTAACTGTCGCTTTGCACATCTTTTGTTGATGTGCAATGGAGGTAATAACCAGTTCTCCAGGCTGGGATTGAAGTAACGAAAAAGGCGAAGTCTTGACTTCCTGAGAATATGCTCGGTTGTCTATGCGATACCTATTCAAACGTGTAAGCCAAGCAACAATATGGCACCAGTGGGATGTGACATACCCAACAGTCCAAGGAGGAATACCTTCGAGCTGGAACTGCACCGTGTCACCAGCACAGATATCGGATCTCCTATCAATGGGAATAATCGCCGCTGTCTCTGCGACGTCGACCCAAATTGTATTAAACATGGAATTCAGTGCCGACTGGGCACAATCAGAAGTATCTGTGACAGATTCAATAGTTACGAGGTATGAACCAATGGATTTGAAGCGGTATGAAGGTATGGAAAGTCGCCAAATATGGTCATGAACTTTGATTACTTTGGTCTCGACCTCACTGGCAGCGATATCTTTGACGCTGAGCGCGAGAGTAAATGGTGGCGTACCCTCAAAGATGACTATACCGTCGTCTGAAGAGGGATCGAGGGGCATGAAGGTATCGTTCTGACAGTAGGTCATCCTGTTGCGGCTCTTGAACCGGACAGAAGGCCGTCGTATGACTTCCTGTTCGAAGAGTAGTCGTTCAGAACGGGGAATAATAGCCGCCCCATGCTTCTTGAGGGGATAAGCGGAGTCACCAATTTGCTTCACTTCATAGTACATGCGCCCAGCCGTGGAAGTCTGAAGTTGAAATCTTGTACGCGACTGTATGCTGTTGAATGTAGGTTGGTCAACAAGTTTCGTGCCTCTGGCTTCGCTATCTTGAGCAATATTGTACATGATTTGGAAAGGCGGACGGCCAGTTAAGTCAAGGTCGACGTAGTCAGGGGCACCCTCGCAGATTGACGGAAGGATATAAGAACCATTATAAGAATGGAAATAGGCAATAGTTGAAGAGGACAGTTGGGCAGAAGGACGAGGTATCCAATCGACATGATATGTTGCCTGTTTGGAAATAATGGATCCGGGACAGAGGGCATCGTCGATGCCAATAATTTCGTATGTTCCTTTGTCAGCCACTCTCAAGTTATCATTTGCAGAGTAGAGTGTTGCTCTGAAGGTCTTCTTTTCGTCGCTCTTCAGACGATATCTCAATCGCCAGGGCTGGAGAACGCATGAGAGCGAGCAGAAAAATGGGCTCAAACTACGTACCCCATCTCCAGTAAGTCGAAGAGGAAGGCTAGCCTTTTCACCTTCTGTGATAGTGACGTGTCGTTGCTCAATTTTTCCGTAGAACTGAGCGGTAGGCTGTTTCCACCAAGTTGAGCGATTGAGTCACTAGTATACGTTAAATCATACCCATGTACGTTTGACGTGAACAACAATACCCGAAACATTGACTGGTCGTTTGCAGTAACTGTCTTCAGCGCTAACTGTCCATAAAAGTTGGCATCATTTTCATAGTTCAAGTGAGACCACATACTAAGATTGATCTCGAAAGTACCACTGGTCTTTTGAAGGTCCTCAGGAATAGGTATCTGAACACGTTGTCGAGAGTTTTCGACACCAGAAATATGGAAACTATCTGAGCCCTTGGGCCCGATAATCTGAAATTCAACATTCCACGGACCAGTTCCCTGAGATCAATCCGTGAGTACTGTAATGTATAAGTATACATGGATAGTAAACGTACTTTGAGCTCAAGATCGATAGGAACGGTATCTCCCGCGCAACTGGTTGCACTCTTTTTTAGGACAGATCCTGCAAAATCAGCCGAGGCAAGTGGATGGACAACTTGATCGATACTAGGCCCATCCAATTCGACCTTGGCATAGTTCGAGTCACTGATCGAAACAAAGGTAAAGATGTAATGTCCACTTTTATCAGGTTGCATTGTCAACTCTCCTCGTGAGTGGGAGAAAATCATGGAACGCTCCAAGGGTGGCTGATCGTCCTGTTGTTCTGTGTAGTAGACGCGGAATGGAGCTTGCCCATGAAGAACTAAAGACGCGGATACGCCAGTATCTCCAGAACTGCCAGATGTATGAGTGATAGTATAACTCCCAGAGTCAAGACACTCGCCATTCGTGGATTCGTTTCCATTCAATGTGGGCAGAAGGTTTCGGCTGCTCAACAACTGAACATGCATCGGGGGCAAGTACGTCTCCGTGACAATACTGTAGTACAGTAAATTCAAGAGGACCAACATGTATGGGGTACGTACCTTTCCCATAATGCCAGTAACTATGTACTCCCCGGGAGCATTTGCTCTTATTGTAAGGTCTTGCTTTTCATCTGAAGCCTTCAGAGTCTCCTTCCAAGGCTTTAGATCTGGGTATGTTTTCGATCCATCGATCGACTCCTGGGGTGGTTGATAACGTATAGCAACCTCCCAAGGTGCATCAAGCTTATCCAAATCCTTTGTCGTGAGTTCCAAATCAGTATATGATCCGATAAGTAGTGGTTTGGGATGCTGAAGATTGCAGCTCTTGAAAGAAACCACGGGGCGACCCAAAACCATGAAGGATCTAGTCGTCTCGGTCTTGCTGACTCCGTCAAGTTCTCCAACAACCAGATCAATCCCAACGCGCACCGAGTTTCCCTGACCATCAACAACTTCTTCAAGCGCATATAAGTGTGTTCCAGGTTCGTCGAGGGAAATGGAAAGAGGTATCTTGACGGTTTGAGGTACGAGATTCCTCCTTACTAATTGCAACCCCTTGGGATCTTCTTCTGGCACAGTCGAGCGATAATCCCCTTCAATGCCCTCCACTAAATATTGATCTCTCTTTTCGTTGATGGTCTTCAGCCAACGCAGACTGAGTGGAGGAGTTCCTGTGACACTAATCAAGAGATCCAGATTGTTATCTTGGCCTGAGCACCACACGGAATCCCGGGCCGTTTGTTCACTCGTATCCACGAATGCCACCTGAGGGCAAGGGACAATCACAACCTCTGAGGGCTGAGTCAAGCGTGCCTCGTTGTGGGCCACGTCCCAGACTTGCTCAAGTCGAAAGATCCCAGGTTTTGAAATGCGAATATAAACGAGAGATTGAGACTTTTGTAATGTCGGTAGACTCGTTTTTGAACTAATATCGTTGTCATCGTCATATTCATCCTCTTCTTCGGGTTGCGTTTGAAGCGAGAGAGCGGGTGTCAGCTGCAAAAAGTCCTGTAGGTTTTGTTCAAGATTTTTGGCAGTAACTTCGACGAAAACCTTGTCTGTAGGTGCGTTCAGAGGGCTGACAGAGTATTTGAGACCAGCAATATTGGTATTGTTCAAGAGCACCGGAAGAAGCATGTAGCTTGACAATTGGGAGAGACAATACTTGTTGGCATCGGGATTTAATTGTGCGGTGCTTATTGGTGACATACGAACTGTGTGTTGACCGAGGAGATGCTGCTCTCGATTACCATTGGAGCTTTGAATAAGTCCGAAGCTGAAAGCGGCGAGGACATTGACGAGGGAGAAGCGTTCTGAGTTCGAAGCAAATTCAAGTGTCCCTGAAAGATGTAAGCCAAAGTGAACACAGATAAATGATAAGCAACTGTACCAGACTGTCCACTCTGCATGGTTCTGGAACTCTTGGGAAAACCTACGTTGAGACTGATACCACCGAACATAAGACCATCAAGAAAGAGAGAAGATAAGATAAGAAGAGCAACTGTTGCTTTGCTGTAATTCAAGCGTGGAATGCGCAACAGGGAGAGGATACTGATGAAAAGGCAGTCGACAACTATCCACTTCCGACAAAGTGATGGCCGATTATCATTCCATTTAAGTGACCAGATAAAGTCAAACAACTTGATACTCTAAGTTTCGAGTTGGTGATAAATGGCATACTAGAGGGAAGGCAATACCCACCTGACTTAGTGCCCCGAAACTGAGATAATAAAGTCGTTGTGAAGGGATATCGAGGTAGACTTCAGATATCAGTGGCTTGTCTTCATGATTCGGAGTAGCCGGCTTTAAGGCAGATAATGACATTCTGGTAATGTCCTCAGAAAAGCCACAGAATAGTTGGAACTGGATCCCGGATTGCACGGTAAGGTTAACGCGTGAGCTCGAGACGCGCTAAGGTGAGGGTGATACTAATCACGTGGCAGTTTTTGAATTCCGCAAACTAGGCAAGACGTGGAAGAGTCTTCCAATTAATGCGAAGGTGTATCGACCCAGAAATGTGGTAGCTTCTTGAGGTACTACCGTATGAATATCTCCCGACATACTCGGCACGAAGGACAAGGACTCTCTCAGAATTCCGGGGGGTTGCACTGACGCAAGTCAGATGACCTTGGAGGACTACTTGGAAGAAAGAAGAGCTGCCCACCATCTCGCCTCATTTATTATCCATCACCGAGCTGCCCACAATATCCACCACTGTCTCATTGCCCATGATACTATGTTTACTCTTTCTCTGTTCTACATGATTCTTGTAATGGTTACAGTTACATCTACCATATAGAATTGTAATAGAATTGTGACCTTGCAACCACAGTCACTTGGTTATAAAATCCACCATAATAAATATGCTCCCATAGTTTCTCTGGTACTGTGTTTGGCATAGGTTTTCCTGCTGGCACCTCTATCCTATTCTTCATTTTCTGATACTGATCACAACCCTCTACATACTTCTTTATCTTTTTTGTCATATCTGGTAACCAACTCTGCTGTCTTTCACTGATCTTCATGACTTGCTCACTGGTATGTCATGATATAG
>Ga0157368_1000146_pt1 | contig 34019 bp, 35 predicted proteins | sample AttbisABBM3_FD_113146 | JGI IMG/M metagenome (GOLD analysis project Ga0157368, IMG submission 113146) | Fungus gardens microbial communities from leaf cutter ant in Botucatu, State of São Paulo, Brazil - Atta bisphaerica ABBM3 | ecosystem: Host-associated > Fungi > Mycelium > Unclassified ... | reverse complement strand
CTTGTGTTACTCAATACAAGAGTTGTTTCCTGACTTAACCCTTTGAGTCTTGAACCATAACAACTAGTTATATTAAAAGTACACAATATCAAGCTTAGCTTTAACATCTGGCTGGTACTATATATGTACTTTATACTATACTCCTAACAGTATCTCTCTTTCAAGATATATAGTCCTCACATGAAAGTTATATGTATAGCTATATCTAAGAGTTATACTACATATCATAATCTTAGAGTCTTGACAATATTATGATATTTCTCAAAGACCTAGTAAACTCTACTTTATAAAACATTTAGTGTAATAAAGATGTATAGCTAAGTAACTAGTACTATTCTTAGTAACACTTCTAGCTATGTCATATCTCCATACTAACAACTATTTATTTAAAAATAGTTTTATCAAGAATTGAACTACCAACTGCTTAGAAGCTTAATATTATATTAGGAACAAACCAGCCACTGAACCAGTTATACTAAAAGTATACTATCAGAGTTATAAATGATAAACTTGATTTTATTTTTATTTTGGACTTATAAAAGGTTCTAGAAAGTTCTGGAATAGATAACATTATATAGCATAGCAACAATATATTGGTCTTATGAAGAGTATATATAGACTTTAGGATAGGTTGGTTATAGTATGCATATAAACCATAGTCTGTGGCATCTAAGGTAGATTAGTTTGTAATAGAAACTCTATTGAGTTTTCTTATATTACTTAATATAAAAGTGTGCTTTCATCTTAACTTTGAGACTTAAGTCATAACATACATAATGTTAAGCTTAGCCTTGACATTTAGCTAGTATTATATATGTACTTCATATTGTACTCCTGACAAAGTATGCTTTTATCTCACACACTTGAGGTACAAGTCATACAAGACTGAAATGAGTGCTATATTCTAATTGATTACTTTTATAGATTACTAACTAGCTAGTATAGTTTATATATCTAATAAGTATAAACCAAAGAGTTATTCACATTACTTTTATAAGACTGAGTTTATATGTTTAATACTTAAGAATTACTCTAATAACTTAAAAGTTATTTAGTGAACTATTGTCATATGTCAAAGTTTAACTCCATAAATATCTTATCTTCTATAGTAGTATAATCTCTCTTCAAGTCCTACAAGTACTCAGTCTTTTATGACAGAGTTTACTTTTATTTGAAACTGTTAAAATGACTGAGTAAAGTTTATGGGGTTAAGTTTATCTTCAAGAAAACCTAAAAGAAGAATTGTTAGAGTTAGAGATAGTAGACTTATTTATTTTCACTTTTTTTTCTCATTTTTATTTATTTTCTTATTTTCAGACTTAGGGTTAAGGGTTAGTGTGATGTCACATGACACATGACATAATCACACAATCATGTGTTATATAGAAGGATATAAAAGGTTCTAAAACAATGATATCATATTATATATTAATGGTATATAGTATATATATATTTTTAGAGTAGGCTAGATTTAGTGTAGTATGGACCATTAGCTAAGTGTATATAAGATAGACACTTTGTATTTGGAACTCTATTGAGTTCTCTTATATTGATATAATATGATGTTTTTTTGTTGACTTAACTTTTAGTCTTCAATTATGACAAGAATGAGGTTTCTGTTAGGGCAACTGGGTGGAAGGGCCTAGCACTTCAAACCTTCAGGAAATCCTAAGTTTATTGTCTGAGAAATACTAAACTACACACTTATCTCCAGGAAATCCTAAGAGAACAGAATGAGAATTCTTGAAGGTAGTAACTACTCTATATATTGACAGATCTATTCTAATATATCAGAATTCCAATTACATAAGCAAGGAATGATCATACTTAAGTAATCAGGAACAGTTTAGAATGGAGTAACTTAAATAGAAGAAAGCTAGAGTGTTTAACAAGTACTTTCAGAATGTGGAAAAGCAGATAGGTAGATATGTAGATAATGCTAGAAAACTTTAGAAGACCACAGAGTGTTGTGAAAAAGTGAGTTTAATGACATATTCAGATGGTTGAGAGTATTGGTGTATAGCCTAAAGGGATCCAGAGTACAGAAAATTGGATAAGCAGATAAGTACAGATTAGAACATTATCCAAAAAGACAGAATATATTTGATAGTAATGGAAAGATAGCAAGTAATGATTTAAGAGGTCTTTCAAAATGGTAGTTTACATGTATAGGGTTTAAGGTTGATAGTAGCAAGGTCTGTAAACCTTATAGCAGAGCTTGTTTGGCTGATATGATGAAAAGTCAGGTCTCTTTATATCAATTCTACACTCAGTCAGTATTTTTTCACAGATCATTTGAATCAAATATCTACCTAGCTTAGAGCTAGGCTCAGATACTGACTTAACTTGATGTGTATAATTGCTAGACTATATAGTAATAGTACTACTTGAGTTTTAGACACTTATACTAGTATTTAAAGACCAGTAGATACTCTGTAATATTTGGTCTGATAATCAATCATAGTTTCTACTACTATTAATTTCCTAAAGTTGTGACCAAGTAGCATGTAGATGATATAACACATAAGCTGAAGCCAAGGTTATTCTAAAAGCTTACAACTCTACAGACTTTGATAAGTTTTCATACTTGTTCAACTCCAACTAACATCACAGACTTTTGCTTTCAAGTGTAAACCATGCCTGATAACTGTAAACAACTGTAAATAACTAAGTTCACACTAACTATAATAAGTCCAAAAAGATCATTTCTAATATTTTTACTATGATTGGTTAAGCTTTTATTACTTTTAGATTCTATATTCTAGATTATTCTATTATTTTTAACTACTTCCAACCACTATAGTGTAATTATTCTATGTATAGTAGTTTGGAATAAATTATATAATACTTAGGATAGTTATTATCTTCAGTGTAATGGTAAATAAACTTTAGTCAGATAACTTTTATATATATTCCATAACAAATCATCTGTTAGAATTGGAGCACAGGTAACAATTACAAGGTTTTAGAAGCCTTTGAAATCACTCTGATAGCTTAGAAATTACCTAGTAAACTGTAGACAACTGTAAATGATTAGAAGTAAAAAATATGTCTACATAAAGTTGTTATAGCAACTACTAGTCAAGATGACTAATAAACTACTAAGTAAACTTAAAGACAAAGTATCTTGTGGGGATCACAAGAGAACTCAACAAGGAGTTCTTAATGTATTTCTATACTATATGTACTACTAGTATAAGTCCTACTCTAAATTACATGTGTTATCTATGAGTCCACCATACTATTACCACAAGGCAAATATACTGCAACCATGCCTTTGACATCATTGTTCTAGTTCCTTATACTATGTTCTGGACCTATGATATCACATCATGTGACTATGGTCACATACTTTGTTCAAAAAGAAAAAGAAAATTAAGAAAAATAGATAAAAGGAAAAGAAAATCAAAATAAAATATCAGAGTTCAAGTATATCATGACAGGAGTAGTACATGTGATCAGGTGATATACTGACTAAGTGAGACAATCCTGGAATCAAGTCCATGCCAACTATGATGGGACTAAGAAGATCAATTCTGACACCTTCTTACTGAATTCTTGCTGCATTGTATTTTGTTCAGAACCTTGGCCTATCTAACCTAGAGAACATTTGAACTACTATTACACTAAGGTATACTAACTCAATGAATCTTTAGGAGTTACATGACATATTTAGCAGTGTCTAGAAGTAACCTACTAGAATGCTTGTGTTATATAAATATGTCTGGGACTTTTCTCAACGAGTATTTCAGCAAACAGATCTGTTAGATCTGCCAATACTTTTAGGATGCAGAATTTCTAGGTTAACCATCACATTACATAATTTTTTGTACACAATTTCATGCATGGAGATCTTCGACATTGAGCTACTCCCATTGGCCACTGGAAAGCCTCATACTCAGATGTCAAGACCACAGACACAAAAAGCCAACTACATTACAGAAGGAGATCTGGAATGCTAAGCTGTCAAAAGTTTTCACGATAATTTTAGGGCAAAAGCACAGCATGGGTTCTTGTTGAGCGCCCACGGATTCTATTCTTAAGGATGTAAGGGTAGGTTCAAGTCTGATTAAGTGTCAAGAGGTCATGTTGCGCTTAGTAGATGAGGTCAGGACAGACAGGTGTAAGTAGACATCAGGTTTATGAAATCTTTATCTCCAAAAATATCCAACGAGGCCGAAGCTCGGCAAGGGTGCCCGCGCCTTCTCTCTCTCGGGTCATCTCAGGAATTCCCACAACACTGCCTGCCTCCACAGAACTTCCAAGAGAGAGAAGACTCCGAGTCACCCTGTGAGCCAATACTGCTCACGAGACCTCTTCAATGTGTTATTGGTGAATCCTGTTCATTGTCATAATAATAGACAAAGAACGATCATAACCGAGACGACCATTCGAAAACCTATAGTGCAATTTCGTTTGGAGCGATGGGATAAAATTTGAAGACGCTGTTCTCGTGCTACATATTAAGGATAGAGGGGATTGGATTGGATACCTTCACTTATCCATTCATTATGAGCATAACATTGCCTATTACAGCTGTATGACTTGGTGATTGAATACCAACAGCTTTCAGCACAGCCATGAATCCCAGAGGGCCGATCTCACTTACCTTGCGGCGAATCAACATATGCTATATAGTCTCCATTCAACTTTCTCGATTGAAGCATTTCATTCCCTTTGTCTAACAGCAATGGAAAATAGTTCTCCATACTCACTTGATACCACAAGATTCGACCATGGAAAGAATGCTACATTCTGTTCAACTCATATTAGGAGCCCGACCTCAAGTTCAGGCAACAGCCCAAACCCAAACATTTACTCGAACAGTCAAGGTACGTGGTACAACACTTTACTAATAACGTTTCACCTGAATATTTCCCAAAAGTCAAAATCGCCATGGCATCCCATCCAAAAGAGACTTCAGTCATGCCAATCGGTGGCCTGGAGTCTTCCACAGCTTTATTTCACGGACTTGGTGACATTGAATTAGTCAACCACGGGGACAGTAAGTCAAGCTGTATTTTGGGTCATTACCTCTAGTTATGTGGGCCAGGAGAATATAGTCCTCAAGGTCGAGAACAATGGGATTTCTTGGGTGACTTGGGCGTTGATGCTTGGCCCCTTGGTGGGAGAATAAAGTATGCCTCTGACTCTGCTGATATTGAACCAGGTACTTGACGGTATCCTCTTTCTAACCCAGGAACTCACTTGCTCACCAGAGTCCATAGAGAGAATCTATCGACGTGAACAAATTCTTTCCGTCGATACTGATCGTTCCTCTTCTGGCTCTTTGATCATCCCTCAGATCATTGATCAGCGTACTATAAATAACATAACCCAGAACAGCTTTTCCCTAAGCCCAGAAACAAACCGACAGCAATGGAAATGGACTCGGGCGAATGCTCAAAGACAATTTGATTTCGCTCAGCCATGTGACCTTCAAAAGCACTGGGCTTCTAGTTTCTCCAATACTGCCGAACTTTCGGATAGCAAATGGGCAGTCAGTGGTAGCACCCGTTCGCCATCAACCAACACCGATCTGTTTACCGGCTCAGACTGTTTCCTGGATATTACAAAGCATAGAACATATGAGCAGGCTTATACATGGGATTCTCGGCATCAATTTCACCCCCAAACTTCTCTTGATAATGGCGTATTTCATCTCACTGACACCGTGCCTTCGACGGAGAATCATCAGAGCTCTACTTTCGTGAATTATCCAGGTAATATACATTGTAGGATCAATCCATAAAATAACTTTCCTTCAGCACCTTTTTACTCTCCTGCTGAAGACGCGCAGGCCACTTCAACACTCACTCCGGATGTTAACACAAGGTTCAAAGCACATGTTGCGTCTGAGGCTGTAGTCGAGGCGGCAAAGAGGAGAAGAAGGCATTATGAGGCAAGGGTATTCGAGTGCTTGATATGCTCTTATCAGTTGACAACCAAACAGAATTTGCAATGTGAGTCGAAATTTGTTTGATCTAGGCTGAGTCCCAGCCTGTAACATTTCATAGATCACATAGCTGCCCATTATGGGAAACGTGATCATCTCTGTGGCAGATGTGGTAAATCTTTTACAACACCTCACACCCGCACTCGACATGAAGCACGGTGTCAATACCATGTCAGTCCCATAGACGAACCTAGTGGGTAGACATTTCAATTTCTTCCGAATTGTACCAGAAGCTCAGAGTGATGGCTTAATTTCAACATGTCTTTTTTGCCTTGGATATAATATACCCTTCTCACTGGTGTTGGATCCTCCTCCGAGTGGAGGTTTCCTGCCTTGTCTGCCAATTTTCCGATTACAAAATTGCAAAATTTCGACATTTTTCATGTGAAGCACATCACTCCAGCTAAGCCACTTGATTATGATCTCTCAATGAGACCTCATAATCTCGTGGAAAATCCTCCCTGGTTGTTATCATTCAGAGCAGCCATCTTTTGATAGTTAGTAAACTGGGAGCCACGTATACAGACTTGAGTTCGTTGAGTTCGATTGAGGCCACGTCCAGAGAGTTTCGAGTAAGGACACATTAACGATGTTGATCTATCGTAGAGGATGCCGGTTTATAAGCACTCTACTGAGTCAGATTGAGTTGTAAGACGAGTCAGTCTATGTTATGAATCAGAGTAAGTCTAAATTATAAATCGAGTCAATAAATGACTTGAGCTGATCTGAGTCAATGAACTGGCGGCCAAGTCATTCATAGTGGGTTTGGGCAACAAAGAGAGAAACCAAAATAGAACCAAGAAGGATTTGAACACTGATCCATATATCACTGATAACAACGACCTGACCAGAGCGTTTTATGGCAATGCAGGTCTCAGTATCGTGAGGATGCTCAACAGTGAGGATGTTGGCGTGTGATCAAGCCTTGCTAAAAATAGGCATCATACACGTATTCATTGAACGTTGATTCCTTGATTCCCTGCTTGTCTCCACAGTACGAAGACTTCGTATGACTGATCCTCCTTCATTGCGACTCCCTGATCAAGAGCATAAATCACCTGAGCACAGTCCTCCCGCGAAAAACTTCCGTTAGTGTGTCCAACACGAGGGTTACACTGGAGCGCCTGTGATCAAATGATCACGCCTGGAGTTCATAATGGAAAGAGTGGACTCAAGTGAGTAGTTAGAATTTTGCAATAGGCTTTTATAGTAGGTCAGCAGCACTTGAGGCATCTCATTTTATTCCTTCGACAGGAGTTTGTTCATCTCCGCATCTTTTCCTGTTTTCAGTGGTATCCAGAAAGTTGGCTGATACCTTGAACGAAGAAGATCTCTTCTGCAAAAGAAAATCTTACTGTGTTACAAATATTTATGACTGCTTTTCTTGTACGGGACCTCTTCTTCACTATCAGCTCTCAACCACGATGAAGCCTTTGCATATTATCCACAGCACTCAGTATCAAGCTTGTACTTCAGGACCCATAGGTTTCTTCTCTCCTCTTTCACAAGTGCGGTATTCACACATCCTCTCTGGAATCTATCTATATCCGTTGATTCCAGCCACCATGTTCTAGGGATTATCTGCCTCTGTACAATGTGTTGTGTGGTCGACTTAGTCATCCATGCTCTTGCCAGCGACGACGTGTCCTACGCACCATCCAATAAAATCAAGATACAAATCCTGTCACCCTTTCGGACGTGATTCCGGTCCATGTCTGACCGGCTATGGATGTGTCGATCTCCAGCTGCTTCTCCAATTGTCGAGAATGGTGACCTGCCCTCCAGTGCTGGTACTCGCGTTTGGGCCAAAGTTGATCCGTCGATGCCCCCTGACGATGGGATGCAAGGCAATATTACATGAGAGGGAGTGTTCATCAGAGCGGGTGAGAGCGGGGTGTCATGATACTTTTGACTTGAATATGACTACATAACACCGCGGCTTCCCGGGACGGCGATGGTGAGGAGAAAGACCTGCTATCTGAGCGGCTCTAAGTTTACGACCAAGCACGACTTGATAAGTGACCAAAGCTCGTTTTAGGTTTTTTGTCTTTACAAGACCACATGAACGCATGTCTTGGTATCAGGACCTTTCGTTGCTAGTATTGCACACGATCCCAAGTAACTTGTTCACACATTCTGGTCTCTTTCCCCTTTAATATTGGCATACACTATAAAGTTGTTTATGGCTACAATATCTTTCCATTTTCACCGGTCACTGAGCAGTCTGATGCAATGCGGACAGTTTTTCCAGGATATCTCATACCTTAGGCCTCTAGGTGCAATAGTATTATTTCAAATCACGACGCAAAAGAGCTGTTGAGAATTCCAATGAGGATGCATTGTTTAACTCGATGCATTGTTTAACTCCGGCGATTGCCTAGTGTAGATCATTTCATGCATCGTCACGTCCCCAGTTCCTCTTTCTCTAGTACAATGGAATCCGATGACGATCAATGCCATGCAGCTGAACACGCAACCTTTTCTATAACGGCATCCGAATTCGATGTCGAAATAGGAATACGCCAGAGGATGACACAGGCGATCAATGCCCGGATTGCTTGGGCAATGTTACTGAAGGAAACATTACAGACAGGTTTGCTAGAATCTACTCATGTCGCCTTGCTATGGTTATCAATATCACCTTTAGATGCCCATTCACTTTCAGTTGCACCTGATTCGTTCAGATTTGCTGCTCTTGATGCCTTGAAAACGTCGGACAGACCAACCGAATTCTTTCTCGACAGGGAAGAGCCCCCACCTCCTAACATCAGGCTACAGGAAGAACTCCGTCTTGCACGTCCAGCACCGAGAGTTAAGGTTCAGCCTTCTCGTCATTCGAAAGCGAGTTTTCTGTTCATTCGGTCAGCGAATATCGCTACAGCTCGCAATACAGTCCCGGAGTCAGAGTTTCTGATTCTGAAATGCCCTGTTTGCTCAAGAACCACTTTCACCTCCCTTCAAGGATTATTGAATCATGCTCGTATTTCACATGTGCTTGAGTGGGGTACTCATGAGGAGTGTGTACAAGCCTGTGCAACTGTTGACCCAGATTTTAACCTACAAGATGGTATCGAGGTAGGGGTTGGCGCAAGTGGAATATTGCCCGGTCTCCGGACACTTTTTGAAATGGCTGTGGGACCCTCTCGTCGTGAAGGCACTGGTGAAAGTACGCCATCCCTCGGGGATGACTATCCAACTTCTAGCCATCTCACTAAGACCCTTGGACTACACGAGGATACCCCTGCTCTTGCGCCTTTCCTAGGGAAAGAACCTATCCGCAGAGGCATTAAATATGTATATGAACAAGACGAACAGGTCGACGTTTGTACGCCTATTCAAAATACTACTGTACGTGCAGTCCGCGCTGGAGTACGATTCGTGCAAAGAGGTGATGTCTCACGAACTGAGAAGATGGAAGTTGCTTTAGAGACAGGAGTAGATGCCTCGAGCGTGAAAGAGGATCCAGGCGAATGTGGTGGAAACTCTGAAGACGTACGTTCCCAGCCGGCATTCGGTGCTGCCACAACGAGGTTTCATTTCACGACAAGGATCGTTGTTACAGATCGAAGTTTATCAATTGATTCTGGTATGTCCTGGCTGTTTGATGGTCTTAAAAGGCTATATGTTCAAGGTGTCATCAGATCAAGAGACAATCTTCTCACACAAATGGATGTTGACACTTGATGCACCATCCTACGTGAGTGTCGAGATTTTGGACTGTTGATCCTTCGTTCAATGCCATAGCTCTAGGCTCATAACGTCACAACCATCCTTCGAAGCATGAGCGTCACTCCTCTGTCGTCAGCTGAGACCGTCAGATGTTCAAAGCCGGAAATAAATTGCCCTCCTTTCATAGTCGTCGGCCTTGCCTCTGAATCATTTCTTGCTAGAATTGACCTGGTTTTCAACAGTGTAGATGATTCTGATAACCTAGAAGGTCAACCCTTCTCCCTGGAACATTGGGTTGATGTATGTGATAAACTTTCATTACGAAAGTCTCTCTTTGACCCTTTTCCACTTAGCTTGATCCGGTTCGATGTTCCACCGCTGTGATAGGAGAAGAACAAATCTATGATATTGAGCTCGACAAGAAAACTCACATAGGGCCTCCTTTCGAACCCTCACCAACAAATTACAAGGCCTTTTGGAAATTCGCTGAAGACTCGCTAGCAAATGGCAACACGAAAAGTGGGTTTAACATTACTGCACCCCAGACATTTAGTATGTTTGAATTCCAATGATTGACAAAAATTTCTCTCAATGGCAATCAGCATACAAAAAGATTCTGAATGACTTACTGCCCTCCTTTCCATTGACTCTTAAAGGTACATTCTTCACATACCTGCAGAATTCTTTCTCATCGTATCCAGACGTGAAAAGAAAGCGAGGCATAAAGCCCGTCCCTTACAGGTTGGTGGCTTCCGAGTCGCACTTTCTAGACTTAATTGAAGGCCGACGCAAAGCAATCGAGGTGAGGGCTTTTCGCCTTTCGAAAGATCATGGCTAATAGAACCCAAGTGGGGTCGGGTTCGTGCACTCCGGGATGCTCTCAATGAAATTGTTGCAAAGGATAGCGCTGTAGGCTTTGTCCCGTTTACCGCGGTGAATGTCTATTCCTGGATGCGAGAAGAAGGGCATTTGTGCTCTCCTAGCAGAGTTACAGCCCCAGCAGCTTCGAATACTCCCAAGCAAACTGATGATGGAGAGCTTGGTCCTCAGTGGTGTTCTTTATGTGGATTGGAGCATTCCATACATTCCATGTTGGCAAAATGGGAGGACAGCCGACCACAAGGACACATGTCGATTACGGGTGCCAATTGCGCAATTGCGGCACAAAATGGAAGTATTGTCAAATTACGGCCAATTGAATTTGAGAGTGCACAGCGTTCATCCACTCTTTCCTCGATCCAATACCCGACCTGGAAACCTTCCACGAGCTTAGATCCGTCCTTGATGCAATACGTCGTCTGTGTCGCTGATCCTCGCCTTACACTCGGGGTCCGACAAGTGATTCACCTTCTCCGTTTACCTTTCTTTAAAACGCCTTTATACCGTGAATCAGTATTTCCATTGGATCAATTAGGTCGAGCATCCGAGGATGTTAGGTCGACTCTAGCTCCATATGCCCTGTTGGCCATGTGTCTCCAACCCTTCATCCGTAACATTATTTTTTCGGGTCTAGGCGTTGCAAAGCGACAGAAGGACTTCGCCAACACGCAGACGAAAAAGGGGCCTCAAGACCAAAGGATGAACGTCAGCCTCCTGACGCCCGCTCACGTCCTTACTGGGATAAGGGAGCATGGGAGGAGTGGGGATCATATAGGCCGAGCTGTGTTACTATGCCTGTCAACGATCGGGACTGCCCTTGTACCGAGCTATGGGGAAGAAGACAAATTCGAGAAGCCTGTCGCAGGGAAAATGGAACAACTATAGTCTTGCCAACAAGGATTTCCACTGTCCTGCACGTCAATTGGGACGGAAAACTGGCTGCGTAGGTTACAGTATCCTAGCAGTGGTGACACATGACGTCCGAGGAGCCGATAAGTGTGGCGACCCAAGCACTCATATTTGACCTCTCGAATGGTCGAAAGAAGGAGTGGGGTGTTTCTCCCGTAAACACGTGTTGGCCAGGAGCTCTGTGGGTTATCTATGCAAGCACTAGCGCCTTACGACCCTCTTTCAGCGCTTAGAGTCAATCGAATCATGAACGTTCATACTAGGGATCACGCGATGGGATAGTGGAATATGACTAGATATGGGGATATGTGGATCTTGGGTATTGAACAAAGTTGAGAAGCCCGGCTCTTGGTTCTATGGTAAACGAGGATCAAATTTTCAACGCTGTGCTTCTCTGATGTCAATGAATGGAATTGAACCTTTCAGGAAGAGGTATAAAGGCTAAAGACTGTCTATTGGGTGCTGGGTGACTCATTGGCTCCTTTGTTTTTCGGTCTTCTTTTTCTCTCTGCGATGATTGCGTTCAAATCATGTTTCCTTGCACTCGTCGTGCTGGTGTTCTCGGCTGGTCCGACAACAGTAGCTATCCATGCCATTGAGCATCACCACCCCACAGCTCATGCTCGTATTGCATATAATCGGCAGACTTTGTGTCGTCCCCGACTCTTAGACTCCTCCCAAAAGCCAGACCCTCCTGCAATCATAACTACAAACAGCCCTACGGACCATGTTGGACCTGCACCAGACTATTCACCTTCTTCAAACGGCAATGCTGATGCCGAGTCATCTATCCCCTCAGCAGCAACAGCAACAACTCCCCTCGATACTGACTCCACGCCATCTTCGTTGTCTTCATCCTCATCTTCATCTTCACCTAGGACATACACGACAGAAACAACGGCGGCTTTTGAATCTTCCTCACAGCTTATCTCACTGGTACCCAACGGCATCAAAGCAGGTGTCGCAGGCGGAGACGCCTACCATATTCTCCGAGATCATATCGGGTGGTGGTATGACTGGTCAGCTAATCCATCTAAACCTGGGAAACCTATTGCCGTACCTATGCTCTGGGGATCAGGACATGCTGATGCGACGGATGCCCAGAGGTTGAGACAGTTTCAGCGATTGTCAAGTTCGAGTTCCAATAAGAGACATCCAAAGTATGTACTTGGGTACGAGGAACCGGATTGTACAAGCGGAGGAGGGTCGAGTGGGATGGGGGTTGATGAGGGAGTGAGGGAATGGGAGGGGCTGATTGCACCGTTGAAGGGAAGAGGGACGAAGATTGGGAGTCCGTCGATGTGTAGTGAGTGCAGTATTGAGTAATTTGGGAAAGATTGTTTCTTCTTCTTCTCCTTGTTGTTGTTTATAGAGCAGGCGGATGAGACGTGGCTCAAGGAATTTGCGGGCAAGATTTCGACGCCTTGGGATTTTACTGCGATTCACGTTAATAAGAATAACCTTGACGGTGTGAAGAGGGATATCGTAAGTGACATTTTCCTCTGTTTTTGTGAATCCCTCCTGTTCATCGTCGTTTGTTCAGGACCATTATTGGAAGACTTATGGCAAGCCTATCTGGGTGACTGAATTTGCCTGTGTCAATGGTGCGCGCATCCCGCTTTCAATGAGTCCGGACGAGGAGAACATCTGACACGATGGTCTGCTACTAACAGACCACGATACATTCACACCTTGCACGAATCAACGCCAGATCAATTTGTTCATTCATCAAGTCGTTGATTATTTTGAGCATGACCATCGAGTGCACGCTTATGCGTTCAGTAATGGTGAGGGACTCGGTGAAGTTTGGCCGATGATGCGGAATGGCGTTTTCAGGTAAGCTCTTCACACAAAGTCCCTCAATCGATGACTACTGGAATTCATCATGTATGGTGGTACAGTGAATCTGGTAGAGCCTATTTGGACGCAATTAGTAGATATCATTGAAGGGCATTTCTTTTGTCGTTTTCAGTTTTACTTGTTCTGCCGTGTAACATCTTATCTGCTAGAGTAGATTGATTTCCCATGAGGCACTGCATCATTAAATGACATGGAATAACGTGTCACGTTCAACGTACAGCCTTACTTGTTCGGATCATGCAGTACACATCATAGCACAGCAGAAATGAAATGATGAAAAGACAGACGGCCTAGAGCTAATAGATATATGGGAAAATGCGGTATGGCACGAGTTTCTTATATTTGATCCAATCATCGCCATATCTTGGATGATTCAATCAATGTCAATCATATGGTGAAGAATGCGACTAAACGTACTTGTTTTGGCAGGCTTCGTCATCACGACGTTGACGATGGATAAGAAGAACAAGGAAATAGCAAACATAGAAGTAGGTGATGGGAGTGTCGAACAGGGTTGGGAGGGACCAAGCGAGGGCCATGACGAGGTCACCACTGAGAGTAGCGCATGAGCATCAGGAAAGGTGTGTATAGCAGAGAACCAAATACAGATAATTGGGATGCTGTGAGATACCCCACCAGCCAGAAATAAGGAGCTTGGTGCCACGTTTTGTCTCCATGAATTTGAGATCTGAAAAGCTTCTGAGTGGGTCGCTGTGGAAAAAAAGGGGAGAGAGCCCACATACTCTTTGGGTTCCTCCCACTTCTGAACTCGTTCTTCTCATTGTTGGCAGTTCGGAAAATCCAGTAACCAAGCAAATTTACACCAATAATAGCAGCTGTCCCCATGGGACCCAGTTCTACAGGATGGAAGGCAAGATACCGCGCTTGGAGGGAGTATGTGAATGGGACCCATGCGAGGTCTCCGATGGCGAGCATGAACCCAAAACCATCGGTGGTGATGTCCATGGTTGTGAATAGCGCTGGCTCGTTGTAGAGACCATCTGCGACATACAAGAATTGGAAGCAAAGAACGAGCCACATGGAGTCTGTGACCTGTAAGAAACCGCCTCTGCGGACGGCTTGTTCGCAAGCCATGCTGATGTTGATGAGGACCCAAAGAATGAGACCTGGACGGAGTTCGTTGAAGGATTTGATGTCGAAGGAACCAATGGAGGGGTTGAGTTCGCGGCCGATGAAGAACTGAAAAGTGATGTGAGAACTGAGTCAGGACTAGTTTCAAGCGTGATACGCACGTCGTAGATCAAATTGCCCGAGTTACCACCGAGAGCGAGGAGAGCACCAGAGCGGAAGGAGGAGGCATAGCAGTAGACGGCTTGCGCAATGGCCATGAGGACAGACGCGGTCAAGAGACCGACCCATTTCTCGTAGAGGATGGTGAATGCCTGGGGCCCAAAGTTGAAGACGATGCCGCTGACGATGCCGAGCGCGAGGAGGAACGTCGAGAACGCTGAGAGACACGTCAGTGGGCGACAAGGGTAGTTGAATGTCGTTACCATTGATTTTGTATTTTTTCTTGCTGCCGTCACGGAGGACAGTGCCATCTACCCAGTCTCCCGGGAGAATGACCCATGCAAAGACACAGAAGGCATACCATGAGAGATAGATGAGGGCGGCGTCGGTGTCCCAAAGCGACGGCAGGCTGGCGACGACGTCGAGGACGGCATCGAGGTCGAGACGAGGCCGACACGCATTTTCCTCGTTGCAGGCAAAGAAGAGGGCATAGGCAACGGCGGGGACGGCGAGGGTGTTGAGCAAGGCGCCGGGGGGTCCAAGAAATTCGTAGTGGCGTGTTGGCGGATTCATGGCAAGAATACTGCCTTCCTTTTCCAGGCTTATTTCCAGACTTATCTTCCTCTTTAATGTCATCATCCCTGGCCAGTCGCCTCGACGACCTGGCTGCCGCCTATGCCCAGCACCTTATCACGTACGTCCATCGCATTCTTGGCTCTACCCAGCTCATTGTCCCCAGCGACGACGACTACAGGCTTCTTCGCCAGGACCTCTTTCAGAAATACTCTACCGAGCAGCCTCCCCAGCCACGGTCCCCCAAGCCCCAGCCTGCTCCAGATCCACCTCTACGCCGCAAAAACTCTGTTGTGTCTGGTGTTGTCAATCTCTTTCGCCGTGCAACCAGTCGTTCTACAAAGAAACATCTGCCGGCGGTCCAGAATCCCGTCACAGCTCCTGCACAACCCCTTGCCAATTCTCCCCACCGCACTTTGCACAAACCCAGTTTCTTGTCTCTCAGGACCTTTGAGCGGCAGCAGCAGACTCCATCGTCTGCCTCGCACGACCCAGACGGGAATTCGGCCGCATTGATGACTTTGATCACTTCCACCGAGGCAGAATACACTCGGCTCCTTGATGCCTTCACTTCCTTGGAATCCTCTACGCTTAAACGAATACAGTATAAGACTGCAAGGAGACTTTATACTCCTACCCCTACGAGTATAAATGTCCTCATCGAAGGCCGTGAGTGGCGCAAGCACACCGAACCAGTATCCTCCATCATCCTTCCTCCCCTCTCACCAGTACCCACTAATTACCGTCATCATCCCCATTCCCAAGTTAACTCCCACCACCACCACCACCATCCCTTGTCTCTCTCAACTTCCTCTTTCATCCCTGATCAATCATCCACTAATTCAGCCGCTTCCTCTTCCAAGATATCTATATTACGTTCTTTTCCTTCTCTCCCACGCAATGCCAACAACAACCCACATCCACCGTCCGCTTCGTATCTTCGCACCCACGCATATCCACTTCAGCGGCAGAATTCGGTGTCATCTGCTTCCACTCAGAGCACTGTTGCTAGCAATCGTCCACAAGTCCTCGGTCCGAGGAATGCGGGAAATCTATACCATCCGGCCAGTCTAGCCGATCGCAAATGGTCCTTGTCACCCGGGACCGGCGCTGATCCCGTTACTGCTTCTCGTATCGCGGCAGAGGATGGTGCCCTGGATGATGTGGATGATGATCCTGAAGCGGCTGATTACGACTCCGCCATGAAAGAGTTGAATGATATCAGACGCCGAAAGGAGGATGTCCATGCAAGGTTCATGCGTAGACTTGACTATCTCAAGGCTGAACTTCGAGCTGCAGAGCTTCGCGAACATGTGATGCATCGCTGACATTCCGGAAGACTTTTCTATTCTCAGGACTATTTCTGACTATATCACGGATCTCGCACGTGCTGTTACTGTGCTGTTACTTTACTTGAACATTGACATTGGCTGTGTTCTCGTTACGTTGGGTGGATTTTTTTTCCTGGCCCTGTATCATTATCACTTGATCAATTCGACGGTTGCTTGTCTTGGACTGTGACATGAGGTATGAACCCCAAGTCTGGGTGTTCACAAGGCCCCAAGATTTTTTCATCCACTATTCTCTCCCCTCATCGCGTCAAGAAGGTAGAGAGTAAGTCCAGATACATTGACTACTACAGACGCGGCATCAAGTGCTAATCTACACCTGTCGAACAGTTCTCGTCGTTCAACAATTGCAGTGCCCTTGACGAAACATTCTCTTATGTGTAGTGTAAAAGAAATTCCACATGGGGTAGTGCTTCGGAGGAAGTTTGACGAGAGCTTTCTTTCAAAGAGGTAGTTCAAAGAGTATCAATATGTATCTGATACACCAATGGATTTCATCCGTTTCACAAATCAAGATGCGTTTGCCTTGAGTCTTTCTGGTTGGCTGCTTCGTCGATAGTCTGAAAACCGAGGCACCTGGTTCGCTCACCAGCTGCCATCTTCAACTGCCAACTTTTCTCTCCAATCCCTCCGGAAGATATCAATGTGTTTTATCTCTTCGCCTGGCTTTACGAGCTAGCCACCGACGTCATCCCATCTGCTCACAGAAGTATTCAATGCCAGTCTATAGGCGTTTTTTGGGTCAATTGGGTATGTTGATATGTAATGGGGTAAGGAAGTGTGGGAGATAGTATCAAAGAACGCCACTGATGTGGTGTATGGGAGTGCGTCTGAACAGATTCAATTTAAATGACAGAGCGGCTCCATTGTGTCTTGAACAACCATATTATAAAGTACCTACAGGGGAGTCTTGCCATTGTGGAGATACTTTGCTCATCCACGGCGACCCAGTTCATCGTATTTCTCACCTCACCATGTACGATACGATGGCATACAAGCCTGACCTCTCAATATGGCAGTCACGTTCCAAGAATTCCAAGAATCTGGACTCATCTATAGCCAGTATTTTCTGATAATCACTCCTAGATAGGATCAAGTCTCTATACTTGATTTGTCCTCAGACCATGTTAGGGCATCTGGGTAGGAAGTGTGGATCAGCTTTACAAGGCTTCAAGGAAACCTAAGTATATTGCAGACACTGTATACTAGTTTTATATGAGTCATGACTTCACCTCCAAGGAAACCTAAGAGAACAGTAAGTAATGTTATGATTTAAATCATGACTCAGCTCGTCACAAGTAAACACAGCCTGGTCACTAATAAATAGATCTTACTTTCCGAACACCACCGGACTGTGAGGATCCCCCCGCGCTCGCGTCGTCAACATAACATATTTGAATTTTATTATCCTCAACAATACAAGCAGGCTATCCGTTATCCTGATGCACTCGGTGAACATCAGTTCAGCATTGTTGTTCACAAAGGATAAATAACATAACTATCATGAATAATGAATATCCGAATTGAAACCCAAACTGTTTGAGAGGCTTGGGCTGATAGAGAGAGGGGAGAGGTATATGGGTACAGAGAGGAAGAGACGACGACGACAACCACGCCTTCACTTTCTGATAATGAGGATGGTGATTCATTCACAAGGCGTGGAATATTGACAAGTACAACAAACAAACCATTGAGATAACGATCACCACGCCGCAAACTCAACCTCCTCCCCCACAAAGGTAGCAGGGAACACACACACATGGACGTGAGTGCTTTGCGGCATGACGCCAGGAAAGCAAAGGATCATATGAAATGTTGCCATCATGATTTGTCTCCTGCATACTGGAGAGGTTTAGCTGTCCAATGTTCAAGTATGTATATAGTACAATAAATACACAATAAATAAATTGCAAGGTCTGTGATCAGGACAGGACAGCTCCAACCTACATCCAGCACATACAGAAAAACAATCATAACCGTCTGTCCGTGATTTCATAGGCAGCAGCAGTAGACGAGAATGACTCGTTGATGCTAGGTTGATGGAGCAAGGTGGACCATAGAAGTGCGTCGAACGGACAAAGAAGGAGAGGCGTCGACGCGATTAGAAATTTTGTACCGACGGCGCCGAGGAGGCGTATCTTCGGGTGTCGGAGGAAGTTGAATCGTCGTCTGAACGCGGGCATAAGGTCGAGGCGTTTCCATCAAGGACAAGAGAGGGACATCGACGTAACATCGGTTACGAGATGGGATGCGAATCATCAAAGGCGATATTTTTTCAACAGAAGTGGAAGAATCAGCTCCTGTAGAGTGTGAAGGCAATGTAGACAAAACATCCATGTCGTTTTCAACGTCAACGTCAACATCAGTATCGACATCGATAGAGCCAAAGTCGCTGAAATGACGAGACTTTGAGTTTGCTTGTATTGTTAATGGTGACTTGGGTGAAGATGGCGGGCTGACAGTAGAGACACCGACCTTGCGTCGTTTCAAGGTCTTGCGTTTTGCGGGTTTCGGTTTTATCGAAATCTGGCTTGAGATAGCCGCTGAACATGGAGGTGACGATCCCCCATTGGTGGTATTGGCAGCAGCAAAAGTAACCTCATCATCTCTTTTACGCTTCTTCTTCTTCTCAATTGCTAGCTCTTTGACTTTAATCTGCTTTTCAAGTTCTTGCCGTAACAACTGAGCAAAATGCTGAGCATCTCCTTGTAACCATACATCAAAGACACCTTCCCACTCCCGTGTCGGTACAGGAAAATCAAGGTTGAGATAGACGGCTTTCATTGGAAACTGTTCTTCTTCTCCATCGGCAGTGCAATTTGAAGAATGTGTTGATGATCCGGACGCAGTTGCAGCTAAAGACGACGTACGGTCCTCCTTGTCTTTTGACATCCGTGGTTTCACGGCTTTGGAAAATTCTCTGACCATTCTTTTCGTCCCTGGCACCCTCAAACTCGTCCCAACGACCAACAACAGATCCGCCCCGCTCCGTCCCTTTGAACCCACCAGATCCCTTCTCACCACCTCACCTACACCCTCACCATCTTTATGCTCCTCATTGTACAACACGACGCTTGGTCTCAGCTTTCCTATCCCGCGCGGTCTCTTTCCAATCAGTTGACGTGTTCTCTCTAAGGAAGTACATTCAGGACACGATGGTGGCTGGCCGAGAGCAAGAGAAGCGAGGTGGTCATGTAGTGGGAACGAGTGTGTACAAATTTGACAGTGTAGAGATTGGACAGTCCCATGCAGAGGAATACACCGAGGTGTTTCCGCTGAAGGCGAAGGGAGCCGAGTGGATGCCGAGGACCCTGAATTTGTCGGGCCTGGAGGCTTGGTCGTAGCATCAGACTGAGACTTTTGTTGGCTGACTACAGGGGGATGACCGACAGTGGCCTTGTCCTTGCATCGGTTCTTTCCCCGTCTATTTTCAAATTCAGGCAGACCAAAGGAGAGACCAGTTTTTTGTTCGATGGCATCGATGTTTTGAGTGTACACTCGCAAAAGTTTGCCATGATCGTCCAGGGTACGTAAAAGGCGGTGAAAGGCTGTCGGTTCTGCGTCCTGGGACAATCCGGACAACTGAGCAATCATTTGGCAAAACAGTGAAGTGGTATGTTTGGCCTGGGGTGACTGTGAGGATACGAGCCTAGGACACAGGAAGAGAGTGTTATCATACATTGAAGACAGAGGCATCGAAAAGATCCTTGCCCGATGCAAGATTGTCACGTTTGAGGGTCCGAAAGAGGCCTCGGGGCGAACGAAAGTCGGGGATGCCAGCCTGGACAGAGATTCCTGCCCCTGGTAGAAGGATTAGTGTCAGAATGCTGGCTGAGAACACGGGGTGCAAACCGCAGACGACGACGATGCGCCTTGCTTTGAGGATGGTCTGGATGAGTTTCTGGAGCTGAGCAGGTGGATTTGAGGAGAGGGCGAGAAAAGGGGGCGTGCGTGGGCTGGGAGAGGGGGAGTGGAGGGGGAGGAAGAGAGTCATGGTGTAGAGACAAAGCGCCTAGGCCAGAATCGCATCTGATATAATACGTATGTTTTTTTTTCCACAGAGTCCACACATCACATCCATAAAATGGCACACTACAATGTTCCCGGATCAGCTATTTATGATGCCTCGACAAACATACTAATGGGCCTCAGAGCCGACACAATATGATTATAATTAGACCGACCAATGGGCCTCTCTACAAATACAATATGTACTAATATGCAACTACACCAGGAGCTCGAACTGCTGCTGCTCTCGCGATCAACCCAGGTGCAAGCAGAACCACAGATGCAAAACTTACCTGGACACTAGGGTGCTTCATAAGGCGACGATGTAGGGTATGCCCCAGAAGGCACCTCATAGTGCCTTGCAGACGTGTCAGGCTGTGAGACGACATAGGTGCGGTGGCCAGACGAAGTCGCAAGTGGTTCATAAGAAACGTCATAGTGTTTTTCGTATGTAAAGGGTGTCATGTGTGCTTCAGCCTTTTGTTGTTGTGCCTGCTGAACGTGTGACTGGTTGAGAGCGACGAAGGGGGTGTGGAATAAACGGATAGGGGCATGCTGGCGAGTGACATTGTTGACTCGTGCGACGGTGACCAGAGAGTATTTGGCGAGAAGAGATGACATTCTGCGCAGTTGTGTTCAGGAATTTGGATACTTGGATACAGAAGCGAGCTTTTATATGCTGCAACATAGACATAGATCTCTTGGGGTTAGACTATGTCACATGTGTGACATGGCTAGAGCCACTTGTTCTTCTCCGTCTCCTGTTTCTGTTTCCATTCTCCCCCAAAACATTTGTGTTGGCCCCTCGATAACTCGTACGATTACAATGACCAGATCAGCTGAATGTCCACAGAATCAGCTGATCCCCAGGTTTACCCCCAAAACCAACCAAGGTTGGTTCGTTGGTTCTAGTCACCTGACCGAACCAAGGGGACGAGTAAATGATGTCCATGAAACTCATCAGGCGAAAAAAAAACTGAATCTGGCCAGTACATTACATTGTACTTCCAACAACTGTAGCCCCCGAATAACTCGAGTCGTCTCGTCATGCTTGAAAGTCTCATGTCAATACATCCAGTCGCACTCACTGTCATTCTTTCACTGGAATGAATAATCAGCAATTGACATCACTCCGAAACTCCGAAACTCCGAAACTAAAGTAGTTGAGACTCTCATCACCCATCGGAATTAAATCGTCCTCTGTATAGCTTTCGATGAGTTGTGGTGTTGTTGGGAGCAGGTGGTTTTTCTTTTTTTGAAAGAGCAAAATGTTCCATGTTTTTTCGCTGTACAGCTGAAACGCATATCCACGTACTCCACCGGTCACGGTTTGATGAACGAATACAGTGCTCGGCACTGACAAAGGCTCAATCCTTTTACTTCTACAATTCTTCGAATCACCATCCGCGAAATACCTTGTTACCAATCAAGGAGGACTAGTACTCTGATCCATTTTGACTGCTCTGTCTGCCTCGAAATCTACTCGTGCTGAAATTATGAACAACTTTCAGTCTCCACCCGTCTAAAAACACCAAGAGTGGGTCTCTTTGCAATGTGGGAGGTCAACTCCGTATAGATGACTCGTATTCAACGAGTAGATCGAGGATCACTTTGGTGATAGATTGATTCAAAACATTAAAAAAAGCGCGTTATCATAATGATGGCAATGTCAATCAACTGTCTACTCTTTCTTGTCGAGAATGGCGGCCGTGTCCTCTTCCATGAAATATTGGCGAGCCATCTTGGACTGCACCTTCACAGTCGGTCCTCTTGGTTTTGGCCGATGTGTGTCGACAGCTTTGATCGGCAGTGTATATCTATGAGAAACAGTGCGTAATCAGACGGGTAGCAGAAAGAGACCAGAACAACTCACCTCTCTTCATCACAACCATACGCTTTGAGAGTCAATTTGACTACTGTGTGTAGGGGTATCTTGATATAGGGTAAATCTACCTGAGGCAAATTGTGGAAATAGGCGTATCTGTGATTGAAAAATAATGTAACATGCAAATGAGATGATATGACATGTAATTGACCTACAGACAACGAAGAATCGCCTATCAGAGTACGACGGCGTTAACTAAGAGAACGTCAATGGTATACCAAAGGCTCACTTGATGTCCAATGATCAGAATATTCTCCTGGCGTTCTAGCTCCATGATAACGGGTTCTAATCGCACGACAACGTCACGATAGGATTCTCCTCCTCGGTATCTATAATTAAACTTGTCTTCGTCACGGTTCGCGAAGTCATCTGGATATGCTTGCTGGACATCATTGTCATTCAGAAACTTTTCCAGCAAGCAGCCTGCCGCACCTCAATTTCCTTGCAGCCCAGCACTATCAGATCGACATTTCAGAAGCTGAAATTTATGCTTACCTCGTATGTCATACCATCGCAAACCCCTTCAGCTAATCAGCACCTCGATAACGGGTCGATGATGGCATCGTACCTGCATCAAGTTCATCCAGGGATTTCCATGTTAACTTTGAATAAGGAAGCTTTGAGCCTGTCTGAATCGTACGCTTAAGAGTCGACGTCCAAACCTGCGTCATCAAGAATGAGACATACGAAAACAACTTCGAAACACGGAAAAAGAACCCACTGTCAAGGGGGCATCTCCAATATTGTCGGTAATCAAATCAGGAAGTGCATCTGCGTATTGCATTCCCCGTGGCGAGAGAAGGGAATCTCCTCCAATCTTCCCTTCCACGTTGAATTGACTTTCACCATGCTTGAATTCAATACTTGGGTTAGGACGTAGTGCAGAAAACAACGGACGTTCCACTTACACGAGAGAGATATATACTCCGAGGTTTTAAATGAAGATTCATCAGATAAAACGCGATTCGACTAGCCAGGTATCCATGGATGTTAGAGACAGTGACGTTACTTCCAACATTCACGATGCGAAGGTACGACAAATGATCTTCAGTAATGGTTTCGTAAACTTTCTCGTATTCCTGAATTCGACGCAAGAAGTCTCGTTTAGCATCTTCAGGAGACATGTCCTTGTAGTCAGGGTCTCCAGACGAAACTTTTAAGGCGACATTAGCTGCAATAACGGCGGGATCATCACATAAGGATTCCAAGAATATGATATCAAGGCCTTTTTCCCGTTTCACCCGTTCTTCAATCCAAGCTCTGCACGCCTTCCTATGGGTCGATCGAACTAACATATGTGAACTAAGAGGACCTCACCTGCGAGCTCGAGTACTATTGGTAGCATCTATTCCACTTTTATAGTTGATGTGATCGATATTTAAGTGGCGTACCGTGTATCCCGACATTCCCGCCCTCCTTCAACCACTGAATTAACATCTCCAGACTGTCCTGAGCCAATTTCTCTCGAGATTCATTTCCCTGCGGATTATCATGGCTGAACCAGGAAGCTGTGTGCTCTTCCTTGACGCCACCTCTACGCCATCATCTCAAGCTCTAATATCTTATTTTTAAAAAGATTGAAACCCACTGCGCAACCTGCTGCCGTGCTCTCGTGCGCCTTAATTGACCTACGTTAAACACCTTTCAAAGAAAGAGGACCAAAAAGCAATATGAGAAAGACCAATCCAAGAAACAAAGAGGGGGGGGGGAACCTGAAAATTCAATTCACCTTGACATCATATTCAAGCCACTATGGGGTACCCAGAGTCAATATCAGCGAAACAACTCGATATCATCGGTGGTTGATGGTGGGTGAAGGGGGGGAAGACCCACACTAAGATAGATTTGTAATTTGTTACTGAGGTAAGATTTACCGCGTGCAGGCAACCCAACCTGTTGGTAAATTGAGAATCAGCCACGAGCGTTTAATGTGCCGCCGCCGTTCCTGCCGAAGAGATCGATGCCTGAGCTTCCGTACATTATCGGCCCGAAGAGCAGAATGACAATCCAGGCAAAATGGCTGAAAAACCATCGGGGTCAAGCCAGCAAGAATATCCACATACCATGGCTAATACAATTTTGTTGTCCGAGTAATCTGGTTTGGCGACTATAACGAACACACGACTCGACGTTTAGGATGTTGGGGATGCAGTAGGATGGAAGGCTTCCAATGTACCTTTTCCTCCAATTCCTTTGACGGGCACTGGGGGTGTGGCAGCTTGGGATCCTCTCCTACTTGTAATGGTCGATTCATCAAAGCGCTTAAGCCTAATGGAGCCCATGATATTGAGAATGCAATACTCATTAGTGTCCAGGAAGAGCAGAAAAAATCAAGCATTCTCAACCAGCCATAGAAGTCTGGAGAGCAGGCCAGGAGGAGCAAAGGGCTACTCACATTGGTCCACCAGCGACAAAGGCAACAGGAGGACCACCAGGAGACATTGGCTGGAGCTCTCCTGTGTCTTGCATATCTTGCATATCTTGGAGTACACCAGTGACACGCATCAGATCCCGGCTAATTTTGGGGGAAGGGATTATGGGACTCCCATCGGCATTGGCCATAGTGTATTTATGAGCAAGATACACTGACGATGGACCGGGCGCTTGAACGTGTGTGGAAGACAACTAACTGGTAGCTCGTCACAAGTTACCAAATAAACATTTGTTTAACATAAAGCCTTTCCAAACCAAATCATAGCATTAAGAATGCAACACTACATAGTACATCACAAGGTATTAACGGTCACATTGGAGACAACCAGGTTAGACCATCCTGCATTACAAATGCGGGTTAAAAGAGTGAACAGTAACTAACAGCGTGTGGATATATAAGGATATTAAAGAACATGAGCATCAAGGGCCATGGCAGGTATATTATGCGGATTCCGAGCCTAGAGTAGGGTCATCGAAGAAGATCGTGAAAGAATGACCAGGTTTAGTGTCTATATGAGATCTGATTGTATTGTGATGGAAGTCCTCGAGAAGTAGGTGGCCTACAGGACGACGAGTTGCACTTGCCTGGGCGCAACCAGTACGCACACTTCGCAATGCATGTTATGCTCGACAACACAGCATACTCCACAGGCCTTTCTTACGACCATGGCCATCATTATCACCACGGTCTTGGTCATACATCCCCATCCTTGTGTCATTGACATTCTGCGTGTCGATTCCGTTTATTACATTCTCTCTTGCATTGTCAGGATGCTTGGCTGCCGGTGAGGTATAGTAAGGCTCTGATTGGTTCAATTGGAGTCCATTGCCATTCAGCATAACCTGAGCATTGGATGATTGACGTCCATATCCTGGACCAACACTTGTTCGGTAATTTGTGCCTGTGTGTACCGAAGCATAGGGATGCTGAGAAACGATGGCTTGATTGCTCAGGTTGAAATCCCGTTGGCTCTGTCTGCGACTAGGTGGCACAATAGGCTGAACGCTCAAATCACGGCTGACATCACGTTCGCGTGTCTCTGGCCTCCGTCTTTTTTGATCAGTGTGTGCGGCGGGAACAGGAGTAAGCTGTGCCACGCCATTGGCAGTTACATCAGCTGCTGGTCGAGAGGGTCGCCGATGGACATGGTCGCGTTCACGTCGATCACGATGATGTCCAGCGGAAGTACTGCTCTGCTGTCAAGATATGAATGAGAATAACCACCAAACACACAGTTACTACATACAGTGCCAGCCTCCCAGCCCTTGCCATTGTTAAGCAGCATCCAATCATATTTCCCATCTTCTTGTTCACCGAGCGTTTTCAAAACTTTGGTGAACAGCTCTCGGAGGAAATCATAATCTGGAGCCTCCTCAAAGCCTAATTTACGGACATAATTCATATAAATAGAAAATTCCTCTGAAGAGCATGATAAGCGACAATAACATCAGAAATTTCAAACACATACCAGGAAAACCCTCACAAAGTTCGGATATAGGAGTCGACTGTTTCTTCTCACCAATTTTCTCATACTTCTGCTTGTTGGTAGCCGCACGAAGACCCTGCCATGGGAGACCTCCTCGCAAAAAATACATAAAAACATGGCCGAGAGATTCAAGATCATCCCGTCTCGACTGTTCACGGCCGAGGTGGGTATTGATTGACATGTAACGAGCGGTGCCTGAAAGAGACTTTCTCTCTCGGTAGGGGATATGGACCTTTGTCTTGGGATCACGGTAGAATTTGGCCATGCCAAAGTCTAGAAAATCAGGAGTTAGGGTCCACATTCCAGACAGAAGACAAAAAAGACATTGAACGTGACTAATAAGAGTCAGATAATAACTATGGTGGATCGCTGTCGCGCTCAAGAACCCCTGTAGTTTGCCGAAGAGGAAGATCGTGATACTCACCAATAAGGTGAATAATGTTGGCATTCTTACTTCCAGGTACACCAATCAGGAAGTTGTCGGGTTTGATATCACGGTATATGAGGGACTTTTCATGAACAGATTGTACACGGGTAACCTATACCCTGGAGTCAGCAACTTGAAAATGAGCGAGCGTAATTTATGTCAACCGGCCAGAGGGCGAATTAAAATATAAGTCGCCGGACAAGACGAGGGCATGCAGAGAGAGGATTAATCTGACCATTTGTTTTGCGACCATGCAGACTGTTTTGATAGTAAACTTGCGACCGCACATATCGAACAAGTCTTCGAGGTTAGGACCAAGGAGATCGATGACAAGGACATTGTGAAGACCTTCTTGACCAAAATGGTGGACCTGAGGCACCCCAACTAGCAGTAGATGAGTAAACAATGGATGGAACATGAACAACGACGCAACGGGTGCCATTCAACGTTCGGTAAGATCGGAATTCATCTCTTAGTTGAGGTGCATCCGATTTTCGTGGTTCCTGAATGGGATGTTAATCGAATTCCTGGATAAAAAGTGGTGAACAACACACGAATTTGATAGCCACGGGTGTAGCCGACGAGATTTTTGTTCCTAAAGACGAGGGTGAGACAAGGTAGATGTTCTAGAGAGCAGCAGACAAGCTGGGTAGCATTTTCGGCCAACAGGCATTGAGCTGTATATAGGACCACAGCGCCGAATAATACAATAAGGTCCCTTTGGGCGTTGATCCGATTCGTAGCCGTAGAAACCCAGAGAACACAAACCTTCGAAGACCACACCAAAGGAGCCTTCACCGATCTTTTTCCCTACTCGATAGTGATTTCCGACGATGCCATGGGAGGTCGAGGACTGTGTGGGATGTGATGACGAGGATGCTATGACATGGGGAGTCGACATAATGGTAGAGAAGATTGGGAGGCTGAGGAGGGATGTTGTTAGCCAGTCTGAAGAGGTATGGAAGAGACTGGAAGGAAAGAGAGGTCAGTGTTTAGCTGGAATGGAAGCGGACTCGTCAAACAAAGCCTGTACAGCGGACTTTGGACTTTTGATGCACGTGATCATGTCCTTCCTTTTTTGTATTTCTATTCTACGACCTATCCAAATGGCTGGTGTGGAAAAATATGGGAAGAGTGAAGGGATATTCGAAGGTGATGGCATAGTAGCGCCATGTCATTAGCAGCTAGCTGTCGTGTAGTGGGCTAGTATCCGACATGGTGTATAGCTAAGAACTCTGTGAGGACTTTGATTCCACCCCTCTATTCTTCAGGGTCAGACTATGTCCTGCTTGATGACAGTTGTCATTCCGAGTGACTTCATTCCGAGTGACTTAATTCTAGAACAGCTTTGTCGCCTGTTGTTTACGAACTACCATAGCCCAGATACTAGTGATCAGGCTTGATAGTGCTCCCTGTTGTCCTAATCGTAGCTTTCATTCATGCATTTCCCAGATAGTGGACGACATGCTTGAAGCTTTTGTCTTTCACCAATCTTCGATGATTACTGATCTCATGATCATGGTAGCTTTCTATTATCAATAGAAAAGAACCAATGCGGCTACATGATAAGCCGTGCCTACGTAACTCGACTAATAATAAACCTCACCAACCAACCACCATGTGAGTGAATGCTTATTCCTAAAGACCAGAAATTGAGCCACTTTCCACTAGGACCACTTCTCCTATCCAGTCGTTGCCTCTAGAATTAGCCAATTTTGCTGACCGTATCTCAAAACTCGAACGTAGACGAGAGGAACTCCTTCGCGAGGTTTCTGACATAGAGTTACAGCTGAGCGGTGAAAGGGCGGCATACAACACACTTATGAATCGTCAGACATCGGTCTATAAATTACCTGCAGAGCTCCTGAGCCACATCTTTCTCCTATGTCAGGCTGCAGGCCCTCCCCTCTTCTATTCTTCCTTTGCCGTTGCTGCATCTCATGTCTCACGCCATTGGCGCACCGTTTCTCTCTTAACACCCCTTCTATGGAACGACATCAGGGTTTCCAAACGAATCCGACACCCCCTGTTGCGACTAGAAGCCCACCTCAGTCGCTCATGCGATTGTTTCCTTGACATTTTAATCGATGTTCTCCTTTCAGATATTGAACCTCTTTTGACCCTAATTTCCGGACACTCCAAACGCTGGCGTCGATTCTCGCTGGTGACAAGATACGACCATCTTGTCACAGTCGAGAAATGTCTCCGCTACTCTTCGGTGCCCAAGTTAGAGCATCTCAGTCTTCTGATTGGAATGTCACAGGAACACAACTCACCAAGGCGCGAATACCCCGAAGGATGTCCTATGATATTCTCCGAGGGTGCACCATCCTTGCAACTTGTCCGTCTTGGAGGACTCGCTCTAGGTAACCTGGTCCCACCCACTGGGATGATTTCAACCCTGGATCTAGGCGGGTTCGCAAGATACTGCATGGAGCCCTCTCAATTCGTCTCATTCTTACAAGCACTCCCTTCCCTAGTTAATCTCTCTCTGAGTCAACCTCACGTCCATTATACGCGCGACGTCACAAAGCAGGTCGAGTTACCTCTACTACGGTCCCTTCGCATTTGTGGTCCCCACACCTTTCCACTTATCCCTCTCTCACTTTTGGTGCTCCCAAAGCTTGAATCACTTATTTTATATGAGGTTGAGAATTTCCATTCACCCGTCTTCCCATCTGTCAAAGAGCTGTCACTCGAGGCTTGCTCATTTGATGAGGTTGCAGTCACAAACATGCTCCATGCATTCCCCTCTATCGCAAAACTCACTATGGACCCCTTCATTCCAGCTATCTGCTCGGCGATAAATATGTATGTTGGCATGCCAGAGAGCAGTATTCCCTGGCCTTGTCTACACACGCTCACCTTGCGTCACATAGACGCGGGTGACGTTGTCCGCCTCACGGGCATAGTCTCTGTTCGCTACTCATCTCATGCTATCCAGGAGTTGCGGATAGACAGACGGACAAGGACAGTGCTCCGGCAGAAAAAGTTATTCAATTGGTTCAAGAAGGTGGTGTCAATAGTGAATTGTGATGAGCCGGAGACATGGCCTCCCGGCCTCGGTTATGATGATCTTACTGACATAGTTGCGCGCAGCTGATTTATTGGAGAAATGGATCATGGGATTTGGTAGTCATGTTATTTTGTAATGAATGACGAATGTCGTGGAGGATGAGCAGTTGAGCAGTTTGCTGATTAATTTGAGATCGCTTAGGTAAGGGTGATTGAGCAATACATCGCTGGCGGCCAGCCTGCTCAAGTAAGCGTAAGCCCTATGAATACTCTCGCTCTCCTCTCATCCTCCGACATTTAAAAGCCGACATTCTATCCTCGTTCTGCATTCTTTCTAGTCCGCCCACTATTTCATACACTTTCTGTCTGATACTATCATGTCCATTCGCGCCGTTAAGCTCGCAGTAATATCGGATTTTGTAAGTATCCGTCTCCTGTCACTCTTCAAAATATTTACGCCTGTTCCCTTTCTAGACCTGCCCGAGCTGTTTTGTTGTCCAGCATGAACTTACTACTGCCATGGACTACTGCAAAGACATTCTGAAGCTTCCTCTTGAATTTCAATTCCAGCACATGCCCTTTCGCCTCATTGGCCCCAAATGCCTCTCACCCGGAGAAACTACCGAACGTGTCAGGTTCTACGATTGCCATCTAGGCCAAGGGCGCTCAGTTAGTCTTCGCCAATGCGTCACGAAATGGGCTGAAGAAAAATCGATTCCGATGTGTGTTTTGTCCTCCCTAATCCTGTCTCAATGCAGTATACTGACTAGCATGGGCGTAGGAATTGGAACGGTGTGATTGGCCACACGACTAACGCTCATCGTCTCTGCTATAAGGCAGCACAAATCGGTGGTCAGGATTCCCAGCTGAAAATCATCACAGCAATCTTCTATGCAAGTATGGTTGATAGCAAAGATATATCGGATATCCAGGTCCTTGCGGAGGTCGCAGAATCTGTTGGGCTCATGACCAAAGATGAGGTTTGTGGAAGACTTAGTCCTGTGACGACCTGCTGAAGTTTCTATGCAGGCTATGGCATTTTTCCATACCGACGAGCTAGAAGCTGAGGTAAGCAAAGTTGCGGACGCTGCTCGCGCGAAAGGCATTACAGGCGTGCCTATTACTGTCATTGACGGCAAGTGGGCCGTTAGCGGCGGGCAATCATCGGATGTTTTTGTACAGGCGAGTAGCCGTTTTCGTCTTACTGATCGGATGCTGAGTTTATCGTCAGATTTTCAAGAAGTTGGCTACCACCGGTGTTGGCTCCTCACCTTACCATTTACCGGGCCCGGCAGTACCCACCCAGATTTGTGCTTAAATCACTATTTCCTGACCTAGTAGAATCTTGTTCCGGCCGACCTATACCACGTCTTTTATGTGTCTTGGTAGCTGCTATTTTTTCCTCACGTACCTTACCTGTCCAGCTTTTGTTGTGTATACTAACATACTCGGTTGAGCTTTATGGATTTCTTGTGTCTCCTAATTTTCATATTTACTCAGCTAGGCTGAGTAATCTAAGAAACTAGTAGGGCCACGTGCTACATTTAAAGCTATGAGAGGCAGGGTGCTTGGGTCCTGGAAAGATGTTTAAGGTTCAAGAATGGACACAGGCCGAATTTATCTGTTGAAACACTGAGTATTTGGGAGTGTGACCACTTTTTGGGGAGGGCACAATGATTAATGGCAACTGCAGTCCAGAAAGTCCGCTCTCGAGCCGTCCCATTGATGCAGATTAGAGAGTGTCAGAGTCTGTTGCAGATTTGGTACCATCACTTGTCATATCTATTACCTGATTCTATTACCTGATTCCTCTATATATAGTCGACTCTATCTTAACTGGTAAGGTAGATAATATATTATGTAATATCAATTCAATGACTTGATAAACCTGTAATAGAAGGTATCCTCTAGGCTATCTATCACATCTATCTCTGCTTCTCCCTATGTCCTTGGTAATAAATATTCACCTCCACCATATGTTCTATTGACCTCTCCTTATTAAATGTTTCATCTATATTCCTCACATATATCAGCCTCTCAATCTTCTTCAACTTAAATTCCTTCTTCTTTGCAAACTCCAAACTTATCACTCAGTGTTACAATAAGTCCTAGTGTAAAAATAAAGAGCAACCTTGTATTGGTTAACACAAGAGAGCTCAGTAGAGTTCCTAGTACAGATGAGTCTACTCTATATACCTCCAATATATGGTCTGTGCATACTTTATATCTAGCTTACTCTAAATGTTATGAGTTATATATTTAAGAGTTATCTTATTATATATAACATCACCCTTCTCTTGTGTCACACATGGTCATATCACTTGTAACAGTTGTGACATTATATTATTCCTTTTTACTAAGTCTGAAATAAAAATCAAAAGAAGAAAGAGAGAAAAATCAAAAGAAAAATAAAAGAAACTTAAATGATAGAATAGAAGCACTTTTAGATAGTAGAGTAATAGAATGAGTGTCAGATTCAAGGATAGTAGACTTATTCCTTTTCTATTATTATTTATTCTTGTATTTCTAACTTTATCTTTACTATGACTTTTTTTAAAAATTCCTTCTTCTCTGTTTTCTATACTTCCACCAGCTTTTTATTCTTTTTATTCTTTTTTTTTCTCTTTTCAATTTAACTGTCAAAAATCCTCAAAATAGACTTGAATATTTTCTACTTTTATGATTTCTTTTTAATTTCTCTTTTTCTTTATAGTTTAGTTTTCTTATTTCCTCTTTTGGACTTAGCTAAGAGTATAATATAATATAATATCATATAACAGTCAAAAATATTACAGAGCATAACAAATATAAGAAGGACAATAGACTTAGTTTTTATTTTATTTTATTTTATTTTCTCTTAGATTTTATTGTTGATTATAAGATGAAGAAGACAAAGTATGACACAGTCACAAGTCACATGACAAGGTCACATAAGTCACATACTCATGTAACATGATGGAACAACATAGAAGGTTTTGGGTAGATAACTGTATAATATACATGTTGGTCTTAAGACAAACACATAGTCTTTAGAGTAGGCTAGAAAAGTAGTAGCACAGACCATTGTAGTTTAGTATATAAGGTAGATGTTTCTGTATGGAGTTCTCTATCAAGTTCTCTTGTGTTACTTAATATAAGAGTGTATCTTTTGCTTAGTACAGAGCTTAAGTCATAATAATCACATACTATCCAAGCACATCCAATATATCCAACTATATTATGGATAAATTATCTAAGCTTTACTCTGCCCAAAACATCTATAGAAATGGATATCCATCTTTCAGTTTATATATTACTTCTGATATAGATCAACTTAGTTCCATTCCATGTCAAATCACTCTATTACTGATCACATGGCTTCTTATAATGTCTATGAAACTCTGGACTCAATTTCTGAGGACTTTAGTGTACTTAGAGTAGTTATCTATCTCTTCCAATTCTTAGATAGACTTAGTACTAGTATTTAAGATAAGTAAGTACTCTGTAATTCCTTAACTTGAAAATTACCTAGTATAGTATACTATTCTGAGTGCCCATGCTTAGAAGTTTGACTTCCAAAATAATTCTCTTTCTAATATGACTTTCTTCTAAAATATGACTGTCACAACATGCAGAAGCATAGCTTGTCTACTGAAGCTAAGATTACTCTGGAATTGTATCTGTATATATTGAATAATATTCCTATGCTCTTCTGATATCTTTCACAAATTTTCCTATGTATAGTTTCTTCTTTTAGACATGTTTCTTATCTAACAGAAAATTAGTTTACTTGAAGAGCCATAAGTATTTAGGAACTCCAGATGGTATTTGGGTAAGATATTCTGCTGTTATACTACTAACATATATACTATAGTAAAATAGTCCAAGTATATAGTCTATATACTTAACCAATCAATATCTACAACTATAATTAACTAAATAACTATAGTACTACTGTAGCAAACTAGATAACATATTAAAGTTAAAGATAGAGAACTCTATTTATTTTCATTTTATTTCTTATTTTTAACTTAGGGTTAGGAGTTAGCATGACATTATAAACTGTTACACAATACATAGAAGAATGTAGAAGATTCCAGAACAATGATGTCATATAATATATTTACTACATATTAACCTCATGAATAACATATACTCTTTAGGGTAGGCTAGGTTTAACATAGCATAGACCATTAGCCTAGTATATATATACTTTGTACTTGGAACTTTATTGAGTTTTCTTGTATTAACTCTAATACAAGATTTTTCTTTTGACCTTACTTTTTAGTTTTAAAAGTCATAACATAATAGAAATTAGAATAAGATAGAGACAGTTTGT
>Ga0157368_1000145_pt1:10000-34056 | contig 34056 bp, 17 predicted proteins | sample AttbisABBM3_FD_113146 | JGI IMG/M metagenome (GOLD analysis project Ga0157368, IMG submission 113146) | Fungus gardens microbial communities from leaf cutter ant in Botucatu, State of São Paulo, Brazil - Atta bisphaerica ABBM3 | ecosystem: Host-associated > Fungi > Mycelium >... | reverse complement strand
TGGCTCTCGGGAGTCTCTTTGTAGGATACTTGGCCAAAGTGTGACCCGTTAGCCCATAAGTAAGTACTGTGACGAAGCGGCTGTTGCTCACCCGACACGATCGTACGAGGTCACAATTCACCCAACACGATCATCCGGGGTGAACAAGAATTGGGGATCGGATGCGGGCGAAATTCCCGCCAATGGCTGAGATGTTCAGTCGACTCCCTCCCCCTTTGTGGGGGTCCGGACCCCTTACGAGTGAGCAGAAAAGGGAGGAGGAAAGAGGCCCTGGCGAACCGTCATAATTAGTGAACAAGTGTAAGCTTCGCTGCCCGACAGTATGGAGTACTGACCACACCGAGGGACAGGCCCTGAAGCGAAGGACAGGAACGAGCGGAATCAATGTGTTCCAATTTCTGGCCTTGCACCGACCATCCAATGGACCATGGACTAAACGGCCACTGCCTGAAAGGACTATGTCCCGTGGACCGCCGCCCCCCCCCCACAAGGTACATCTCGCGCCTATGGGCCGCTATAACTATCCAAGAAGACACTCGAAACTGGAAGGATAAACAAACCCACCCGGTGGACTGCCGAGCTACAAGTCCCACGACACAGGAGCGGGATTCTCTAAAAAGCCAAGGTCGCGGGTGGCCAAGAGGGCCCACTTGGAGACTTGGGATCTCAGCAGGAAATGCGAAGGTTGCTTAAAGCCGGCCGGCCGATAGGCGAAAGAGAATCAACTAGTTGAGTTCTGATCTGAGTAGGCTTATAATAGGGAATACTCTAACCCTGGGAACCGGGGCCTGGCCATCCTTCGTTTGCGGTCGACGTTTCGGCAAAGTTTGTCCGTCGACAGCTGAATGTTTCGATCTGGTTCGATTTATGGTCGCATCTGCAAACGTTTTCCCGTGGGCCGACGCCCCCCCAGTCTAGGCATTGATCTATATCACTTCAGAAGAAACGATATAAAAGTACTTACCTTCTCCTTGGTGAGTCGAAGTGGGGTTCCGTCCTCCCTTGCCTTTGTTAGTTCTTATATTTTCTTTCATTGGCTAGCAAGGTACGATTCTTTTCTCTTTCATAGAGATCTTCCCGCTCTTTTTTCCTTGTTTTTTCATTTAAGCAAGTACTTTCCTAAGTCAGTGCCAGAGTGAATGAGTGAATCTTGATCTGTATTCAAGGTATGCCCTTTCCACTTCTGTTATAATAGAGACTTCGGTTAAGCTGATAAGGGCTGGTTAGCGAAGTCAATCCTTTGCTTGGTTCCTAGGAAGGTCGGAGATCAGAGCGCACTCACATCCCTTGCAGTCACTGATGACCACCCTACGTTTGCTTCTTCTTGCTTAGAGCTGAAAACCGGCAATGTGAATTAGTCAAAAACTGGAGTTAGGGGCTGCGAAAAAATCAAATCGTATATAGGTTTTTAATTAAAATGCTTTCTTTATATGTACGGGCCTTTGCTTTTAGACCCGATTTGTCGACTTTTCATCTGCCCTGCTCTTATCTTAGCTCGGGGTTCTTGCTTAATGGAATGAGGCGTCCCTTCTTCCTTCTTTCGCAATACTTCCTGTCTCCCATGCTCCGCTTCAATCTCTTGCTTGCTTTGGTGCCTGGTCCAAGGAAAGGAGTCCAAGTCTGCCTTCGAATAAGCAATCAAATCACAAAGGCTAGTCGGTCATAGGCTCAGCTCCTAGTTGGGGTGGGGGACTCCCTCTCTTTCAGTGCATTAAGGATTACTGTTAATATGCTCTTAATGGATTTCAAAAAAAAAGAATTCATCTTTGCACAGTAGTCAATTTCCCGCCCGTTCTGCTCCTTGAACAGACCGGCGCTGATATAAAGCTCCATGAGCCTTTCTGTGTCCGGGGAGGCAACACGGACTCCAAAGATCCAGGCCCGGTCTCAAGAGTTGTATCTCCGTCCGAACCCGTACGTACTAGCCTCTCTATACATACTCCCATTCACGTTATTATTCCCGACCTTATTGACATCTCGCTCTGCGTCCGTCCCTTTCCCATATTAATATTAGCCAAGTCTAAGTCCATTGGGTGGGAACCTTTCCCACAGGGTAGTACGGTTAAGCCGAGGCAGGCGAGGTTGTAGGTGAGCGCCTTTCTCGCCCTGCGCATTTGGTTGGCAGGGTGCTCAAGGGCACTTGGTGTGGTCTGATTGGTATATTGGTTGTTCTAAATGAAGGTACTCGAAGTCTGCCCACAAAAACTTCCATTTTCTATCTTGGCCTCCGAGATTCTTTCGTGCTCTTTCTTGGCTCTGTAGACCGACCAGCGAGGCGTCCCTCCATATGTGGCTTAGCAGGCTCAGCATCAGTAACAATCTAGGCGGCTACCCTGTCTCATATGGGTTGAGAATGTTAGGTCGAGCACCTCCCTCGAGTTGGTGTGTTATCTCAGTACCTATGGCACCAATAACAGGGACAGGGGGCCCAGTCAGCGTACTATAGATTTAAACAAACGTAACCAATCCCAGACCCAACAGGGCAACGTTTTTTCCTTCCCTCGAACCAACAACTCCAGTTTTTCCCAAGTCTGAAGATAGATATGAATCCTCCGCCTCAGATGAGCGGATTATCTAATTTTTCCGCTTTTTGGGTATGTGTCTTTTCCGTTTCCCAGAGATGTGTGTGATCAAAGCCTTTCGGGCGGAATAATATATTACACCGGATTCTGGTATGGTAGCATCGGTAGAAAGCTCGTCCTGACCCGTGAACGGCCTTAGAAAAAGGTCTTTTGCACTTGGGTGACGACATAAGGTTTGACGAGCATTCTCGGGTGGTAGAATGGTGTTGGGACTATTTCAACTGTCGATCTCCAACTTGAAGGAAGACCTCCTTCCCATAATGAGAGTTGAAAGGGGATCTGATCCACCCAACATGTAAAGAGGGCATGAACAATAGATAGGGCATCTAGGGAATGGAATCAACAATCGAATAAGTGATGACTTGACTGATCTTGATGTACTCTTTTTCCAGCCTTAGCCTTGCTAGCACACCCAAACACAGACCAAGACCGGTCAAAGTCTACCTTCACATGTCTACCCAGGGCATATAGGGGCGGGCTTGACTTAGAAATAGGAGAAGACTAAATAAGATGGGAGTTAGCCGAGTGCTAAATCGACCAATTTCATCGGTCAACACTTCCACCATTTGCTTGAGAGATGATTTCCTTTACGCACCGGATACTGTTATAAGAGTAGGAGCTCAACCAGGAGTAATAGCTGGTATGGGCTAAAATCCACCTCTTATGGTCGGGGGCGGGGACGCCTAACGGCTGTTAACGTAGTGGTATCTGTTTTCGCCGATTGACTCCCTGTTTAGTCAGAAAAATCTTTCTAGTTAAGTGGAAGCGTTACCATCTCTATCACACTCACTGTTGGCAAGGATGAATTCCCAACCCCAACACGAACAGAAAAGCCCAAGCGAACTAGGCGGCGATTGAGAAGCTTTTCCACACTTGAGCGGGCAGATCAATTAGAGCCCTTGCGTCACTCTCCTTCAGACCGGAATGCAATTGGCTTAAGAAAAGCAAGCAACTGCCAACCAGGCAAGATATTTACAATTCCAGGTAAGGAAGACCTCAGACCGATTGATCCAGGAAAGAACCTTTACCCGACAGACCAAACAAGGGATTCGCCTCTTGCCACTCGGCGGCCTTTCTGTCCCATCTCATCCGCTTTGCTTTTTCCCATATCTTCTGTCAATAGAATCAGAATCCGTTTTCTATCTTTATCCCTACTGGGACCAAGGATAGGCTAGGAGAGCAATAACAACAGAAGTACTACCTGCAGTAGTCTATTCGGTTGTTTGCAGTGAAATAGATTCCAGCGTCCGGGCCTGTAGATCCAGAGCAAATAAGCGTTGATTTAGTGGCAACAACCTCCTCTCGGGTGATCTTCTTCCATTTCAGGTTTACTTTCAAGCTAAGAGTTAGGAATCTTCTGTAGCGAAGACTCGTTCAAGCTTTCGTCTTTCATTCCAGAAGCTTACAGAAGGAAGGAAGGTCAAAGAAATGACTCGGCTGACCGGGTCAGTAAAGTTAAGATCTTTCTATAGAGCGAATTATATACTCTTGATTTCCATTTCAAAAGTTTCATTTTCTCCTAACTCATTTAAGATTAGTATACGTAATATACGTATTAGGCTTTCTCGCTAGATTCCTTTAAAGCGACGGTTTTAGTCAAAAGGTTCGCCCCGCATATGCTTAGTCGCCGCAAGCTCCATATAGGGTGTTACTTTGCGGGCTACTGAATAGAATCTTCGGTTAAAGGCATTTACCATATCGGCGCAACTATTGATCGAGTTCGGCGCGAGGCGTGTATACCACGTGAATGCGACACCCGGCAGAAAAGTGCTTCAACAACAAACTCTCATCGTGAGCTGTGTCTCCGCTGGCATTTAATTACTAATATGCTGCTCTGCGATATCTCCCCACTTCCATCATACAACCGAAACCTGCTAATGCTAAGGAAGGAGCGAGGCGAGATCCGTTTAGAGTGAGTGTACTGTACGAACGAGACTTTCTCTGTTTTAGCGAGCGTCCATAGGAATCCTACTCGAAACTTCCCTTCAATCACACACCCGTCCCTACAACAGCAACTGAAATAGAGCCACAGAATCGAGCCCATAGAGGTTCCTTGCCTTCTCCAGGATTTTCACTTTCCTGAGCTAAGGTAATCCCTTTTGTATGGTTGAAGCCGGGTAAGCAACTCCAGTTCTTCTCCTCCAGTCCTGGGGCTAAGCCGATGTAGTTCTATTAAGCTCTCACTAGAGTGGCAGTTGCCATTGATTGGGTAGCAATGACGGGCAAAAGCAGGAATCAGAAGTCTTTTGAAAGCTTTGACTTTACATCAGTAGGGTAAAGGGAATCAAGATAGACATAAAGCAACAGGATAGCCGGTTCTAGGGCTAATCCTAATTCTTTAGGGTCAGGTTCCTTCACTTCCTTTCGAGTAGGGGATTTCAATCTTACATTTAAACTGCATCTTATGTACCTGCCCTAGTGCTTGCAAGGTTTTTTACTGCTTACTTATCTTTCTTTCCAGGGATCCCCCTCGAAGAATGGATGAGAAAGCCTTGCTTTCAGCTTGCATTCAGGAAAGTCTGTCTCCGGTCTTTAGCAAATTCCAGTTCAAGCATCATCCTAATCAGACTTGAGGATGGCATCTGGGATCGTTCTTATCCATTCATCTCTTTCCCTTGAGCCAGTTCCGGCTTGCTTCGCATAGGCTACACAAGCTTCGGTGCGGTCCCCTTCGTGCAACGGCTTGTTTGTTCTTGTTAGAAGTTAGGTATTGGCGACTAGTAGTTCGGGGTGGTTAGTAACCTTCTTTTTATCTTATTCTTTGGTCAGGCAAGTCGGCTGGTAATCCCAACCGAATAAGCAATCGCAATCGCTACAAGCAACCTATTTCATACCCTTTTCGTCGTACTTCCTCTTCTCCTTCTCTTCTTTCTCTCCCTGCCGAGCTTGTTGGAGTGCCATTGCCAAGATCTAGTTTAATTCCTTTTCCCCGGGAGCCTGTCCCAGTCCCACTAGTGCTAGTATCAAGAGGAACATCTTTCTTATGATATTTCTTCCTGTAGTGTAAATGGCATAAAGAGCCCTCAATAACTGGCTTGTCCTGTACGCAATAACTGAGGATAAAGGGACTTTCAACTCAATACCCGGGCCTTCTACTAAGAGTGTTGCAAATTCCCTTTCTTATCCCTTCTAGTTGAAGCCTTTCCTTCCTATGTAACCAAGTCCTCCTATGAACCTATCCCCGCCTAAAGGATAGGATATATTACAACTAAAAAGTCCAGGCTGTCTTCGAGCAAGCTCTTAGCTTTCATCGTGAGAGAGGAATTGAGGCTGATCCTGCTAAGGTGAAAGCCATTGTGAATCTATGTCGTCACCTCGTAACCTCAAAGAGTTGCGTAGTCTGCCGGGCCGGCTCCAGCCTTTGATCTCAAAAGCTAGAACTCGATGTCCATCCTTTTCCCGTCAAGACGCGAACTTTGTTTGGAGGCCAAAGCACAAAGAAAAAAGGCTTTTATTCCTTGATCTTGATATTGAATTCCGGGATTTCAGCTTAAATTCAAGCATAGAGGACAAAGACAAAGGCAAAGACAAAGATGAAATAGCATATTTTGAGACTTACGATCTTGGTATTTTTGGAGCTTTATCCATGGTGAAAGAAAGGCTTTGAAAGCAAGTTAAGCATTACAATCCCAGCGTTTGAATTAACCTCCCCCACATTGACAATTTGTACTATAAGACTATTAACTACTTTGCCTCACTACTTTAATAGTCGGGTAACGTAATATGTTAATATTGCTTGAAGACGTCACACCCAGGGCGAGAGATCCACCGGAGATTGTATGAGAGAGACATTGCAAGTAGTCTGAGAATGAAATATTGTGATAGGTTAACATTGGAAGCGCCAGAAACGCCTATTTAAGTGGTGTTTCAGGTAAACAAGCAACGCCCTTAGACGAGTAGGCGAGATAGGGGTAGTAAGGTACGAGAAGCGGTGGTATCGGGTTGAGCAGCCAAAGCTGTCAGGCGAGCAGTGGTCCCGAGTAGTTCAGTTCAATCAGACCCGCAAGGGAAGAAGCGAGGTTACTATTCACCTACTATTCAGTACTTTGAATAGGAGCTTTCTCCCGGATCAAAAGAAGGACACAAGTCGCATAAACACCGTATTTTGGCTGTAATTACCGATATTTCATTCATGGATGGAAAGATAGGATATTGGATCGGGTTCAAGGGCCTTACCATCCCGGTTAAGGAATGACAGGTCTACGTTCTGGTCTACCCGCACGTGACGGAATTGTGCATAGTCCGCGTATGTCATCCCGCTTCCTTTGATCCAACGTGGAAAAGAGCCAAAGAAAGAGCCTACTATTCGTTGCAAGCGGATGCGGCATTTCTTCTATTATAGGATAGCACCAGCGTCGTATTCGATGATGGACATCTTAGGTCAATAAGCAACATCCCTCACAGCGGATTTGAATTCCATAGCAGTTGATGAAAGATGTCCTTCAAAGAGGCAAGCCCAAGAGCGGATTCTCAAGTAGTAGCAGTGGTTCTTCCTCAAAGCAGTAAAGCAGGCAAAGGCAATAAAGAAAAGTAATCAGGAATTACCGGTCTTTCTGGTCGCGTAATCGGAGTGAAGTCAACATGCAGAGAATTGTCCGTATGAGAAGATTCGGCGATAAGAACTGCCCTTTACTATTGATTGATCCTTGCTTATCTCGTATATTGACTAGAGGCATATTCCGAAAGAAAGAGGAAGAGATCCATCGCCTTATCGAGTAAGGTAAGATCAGGCCAAGCTCTCCGGCTTAGCCTGAATCCTATTAATTCTTTTGGGTACATAATCTGCTCTTATCTTAGTAGGCCTACTCTGTGGCGAGTAGCTCTTTCTTTCTTTTATGATATGAAAATTGCTTTCTAACGCGCAGGCCAAAGAATAGGTCTCAATTCACAATTGCTTTTTTTTGGTACCAGTCGGACTTCCTTCTCATCATATTGGAAAGCCGCACTCGTCTCTGATGTATAGGAAGTAGTTGGCCTCACATACATCCTTCCCAACCTTCTGTGGACCTTGCTTCTCTTATGATGGATGGTTAGTGTAGATTCGTGGTACACAACTCCTCTACCAGCCCTTGGCTGTGTCAGGCCAAAAGACTGAACTAAGAAAGCCTTGCCATCTCCGCCACCAAGCAACCAACCTGGAAAGGTTGTGTTATCAGCTGGAAGTATAGGCGGCCTCCAACCTAATGAACCTATTAAATCGTAGCATCGCCACAGGTGACCAAACCGGACAAGATTTTCATCTTTAGATGCGGTTGCAAATCTTTTAACAGGATATTTATGACATACGGCATAAAGACCGTACGGGTGGTACGAGTTCATAACTCCAAAAAGAGATACGGGAGAGATGTCTTTCGACAAATCTCTCACACGAAAACGTTTAGCAAACTCCAAATAAATACAAAGCATCCTTCATCAGAGATCAGCGACTTCTGTTTAGATATACTGACCAGACGCTTGCTCATAAACCAGAGCTACGTTCGTATCCGTGATAACTATGTCATCACCGAGTATGGCGTAGCGGGTAAACCGCTTACCTGGGTACACTTGTTCAGCACACCAAATTCAACTTCCTTCCTGCTTAAGGCACTAGCTTTCCCAAACCCTGGTACATGTATGTGGGCTTTCTGCTTCGGCTTCTCATGTCAATCTTCCAATGTCTTGCCATTTTCTCTTATATAGATAGGCTATAGGCCTTGTCCTCTTCTATTCCTGCGGGACTAATTGAATTTCATTCTTGTCTGCTAAGATAATTCTTATTCCTCACAGCTTGCATTCGATGACAGAGACGAGAGCAAAGGAAGCAACAAAGCCAGTGTAGTAGTTAGAATCGGCATCTCCTTAATGAGGAATCCGAGGTCCTAAGAAAGAGGCTATGAATGCCCATGAGTTCCATCCACTGCTTGCCCAAGGGAGACACTTATTGGAGACTACTTTTTTCAACGAGGGTTGTCTTCTCACTCGTATGTTAGGACGTTTCTGGCCTACTTATTTATAAAGATTATATCGGGATTTGGATCAAAAGAATTCGCATCGACTAGACGAATTCCTCGGGTCGTTAGCTTGGCCCGGAGGGTAACTAGAACTACAGAAGCTCAGAAAAACTACCAGGATTGAAGCGGTTGTGGAATAGAATACCATTCACCCACGATCCGGGCCCGGGAAAGGAATTGCCGACTCCGCTGCGCACGGGAATGTAAAGCGCCCTGCTACGGTTGATGGTAGGGGTTGGGGGCTTCTACTTCGGGACTAAACATACCAACTTGAGTCGGATCAATAAGAACTATAAGTACCAGCTTTTGAATGAAAGAATTTCCGCTCCTTAAGCTGGAAAAGAACCCAGAACGGTCGATAGGTTAGGAAGGAAGACACCTCCGCTCCCATTCATTCACTGGATTGACCGGACCCTACCTACACTGATAGAAAGTACTTCTTCTAGAACAACATTTTCTCCTAAAATCAAGCCCTTTTCTCAACCCGCGTAGCGGAATCACTACAGTCGAAAGATGAGCTGTCCAATTCCTTTATCGTGGCTTTATCGGGTGTTTCCGGCTGATGATGGTTAGCATTAGCTGATTTCTCACTTGCCGGAATGAGGCTATCAGTGATTGAGTTCCACGAGGGTGATGAACCTCTAAGAATGACATCAGTAGTTGCAATCCTGCTTTCGTGGAAGTAGTACCTATCAAAAGTAGGAACTAGCTAAGCGTCCATTGATCAAGGATATGGGCCCAAGCCGGGTAGGGGTGAGCATTCCTAATGGTTTCCCCGCTATCACTTTTAATAAAGCAATTGCCCCTCCTCATTCTATCAGTGGGGATTCTTAAGAGATGTAGTTTCGCAGGTGCGCACCTTTATGCTATCGAAGATTAGAAAGAGTCACTTTTCGGCTCTACACATAAGTTTACCCTTATAGGTTTAGGAACCGGGTCTACGCCCGAGACAAGGGACCCGCGGCGACTGCCGAAAAGGTTGGGTTTACCAAAAAAGAAAGACATGGGATTGTTTGGGCATAAAGAAAAGATTGGCTGCTTATAAAGCTCTCTTTCTTCTCTTATCTTATGATATTTCTAGTTTGTCATTCGAAAGAGAAGGAAGGGCTGTTGAACTCATACTTGCCATTCGGCTCAATAAACTTCGCTCCTCGGCAGTACTAGCCGGAACTCCACTCCTAACCTTTTCAATTGAGCTTTCCGGTCTGATCCCTGCTTCTTTCTTTGACTTGGGTTGCCTTCAACTGACCCCGGCCGGAACAGGAAGATTCGGAACTGCTTGTAGAAGAAAGAAAATCAGGTGATCTCTACTAAATGGGGATAGGACCTCCTATCCCGAGGTAAGAAAGAATAGACTACCTACTAAAGACAGATCGTTAGTGCTTTTCCCAGGCTATGAACGGAGCTTAGCCATACCATAGGGGCCACTCCTATTGTCGAGTGGCCTTTCGCTCCAGCCCCGGTCGGGACAGTGCCTTTCAGCTCCTTACGCAAGAAAGATCCCTTTTATATCTGTCTTTAAGAATCTGTGTGCTCTGTGAGTTCTAGCTAGGAAGCAAGCGTAGCAAAGGAGCATGAGTGTTAGCGCGCTAATGCCTATTTAGCTGTGCTGTTTGCTTCTCCTCTTTCCACTTCCCATTCCCTTCCTCGCTAGCAGTAGTTGACTGTAACAGGAGTTTTCTCCCTAAGAGCTACTTCTTACTCTTTCCTTTCAATCGTAATATGTTTTGTCCTTAGCGGCCTCTATCTTTTCCTATCCTATATCCTAGATGAGTGACTCTGGAGTTTAGCCTTCTAGTGAATGCCTGAGAAGGGGGGCTCTCGTGCTTCACTGGATAGAAGCACCAGTCTACCGCTTTCAATGTAGCGAGACTTTGCCGATTGAGAATATACTTTGAATAGATAGTAACAAGAAGGCATTTTGACTCTATTTCTAGTGGGCTTGGAAGAAAGCAGAATATCATTCGGTTTACCAGATGGTTAGTGGGCGGTGTAGTTTAATTTACAGTTCCAGGGTATATGAATCATCTTAAACAGAAGCAAAGTCCCTCTCATGGGTAGTAAGTAGGCTGAAAGCCATTAAAGGAAATTGGAAGACTCAAAGAAAGAGGGGAAGTCACCCGACCCGAGGGCGAGCTAACTTGGCTTGGACCTAACGAATGAGGTCAACCTCTTTCCTAATAACCGGCATGCCTACTGTTCTGTTCTATATTAAGGATGAATGAAAGAAAATCCTCATTGCTATAAAGAGTCCGTTGCAGCAAGGGCAATACATCAGTTAAGACTGTAGGCGAGCGCTCATTTAGAGCCTTTTACAGACCTTCTTGCTGCGCCTTTTCTTACATCGAGCGAGCAGGAACTACTATCCTTTCCCCTCGCTCTTAACTTGTGTCTGCCCTAGCCCTTTCTTTACCCTGCTTCCTGGAGGGGAACTTCAACTGGAACTGAATAGCTGGCAACTGACACTCCAACAGTACCAGGATCGACAGCAAAGATAGAAATCCTAGTGAGCCCTCCTGGGAGAACTATTCAATACGAAATAGTAGAACTGGTAGCCCTTTAGGCCTGGTACTGCAACTCACACCTCAGGAGAAGCACGCGAACTCGTTGCAAGAGAACTCTAAACGGCTGGAGAGGAACAAAATAGCATTGCACCTAGAATACCTGCAACTGGAGAGGCTTAACACTGGAAGGAAACTGACTGCCTTTCCCTTGTGAGAGACTCCGAGAGCTCTCCTGCAATAGAATATGAGCTTGCCAAAAATCACTTGCTGGAACTTGAGGGGCTTTTACACAGACTTACTCAAATAACTTATCGGAATTTCTTAACTCAGCTAAACCGCTTGCGTCTTTTCTCATATTCCTAACTTTCTTTACTTTATTAGATCTGTAACAGGCGCTCATCTTTCACACTTACTGATTGATCTAACTTGCTACAGAAACTTTTAAAAGCGCTTTCTCACACTCGATGTAAGTAGGACTAGCCTTAGACTGCCCTCAATCTCTATCGCTGCCCCTTTCTTCTTTGTCAATTCAATCCGGAATCAATCTTCAAATAACAGATGCCCGACCTTAAAGTATGCGAACATGCGTCGAGCTGGCTGCTATCGCTTCTTCCTACCCTAGATCATCCCTTCACCATCCCATCAAAAAAAGATTGGTATCTCCTTGGCACTAGTTGGGTTGGGTTATAATAATTCATGAAAGAGATTATCATATTCCCACAATTCAATTAGATGCGAAATCTATAAAGCCCCTTTTCGAATAATAGCTCATCATAAGTTTCATTCTCGACATTCCAAACTCTTTTGTTACCTCTTTCTTTCACGGCGGCACCGGGAAGAGCCAAGGCCGGAAAAGAAAACCAACCTGGGAGTTCACTCGTAAGGCCTCAAACTGGTGTAGGACAGGTCACAGGGAAAGCTTTTCTTGCTAATCTGGTGATATCGTAGTAAAGGTAAAGTAGCCAAGCGCCAAGCCAAGAGGAATCGATTTAGCATTTAGCAGTCCATACCAGGCTCCAGGTATATTTAGGAGTGAATGCCCGGTAGCAAAGGAAGAAAAGGACTCGGCTTAACTGAACTTGGGTTCGGTTTCCCTTGTTACTATGGGAATGATGGAAGTTGCTCTTCTTCCTCTTAGCGTTAGCGACTCTGAGCTCATAGGGAGCCGGGAATGAGCTTGGTTAGCTGGGACCAAGAAAAGATAGAGTTGAAAGAGAGGATTTGATTAGCGCGCCTTCTCCCTGTCCTTTCCTTACTCTGTCTATGGTATGCCTGAGATGGCAGTCTTTCTCCTTGGCTTGTACTCGAATTGCCTTTTTGTTCGAAATCGATATCTTCCTATTGCCTTTGATAAAGGGAACGAAGGAATTCCGTCTGTTGTCACAAGAATTGTTCAAGTTGAATGCGAATAATCGATTGAATCCGATCTTTGAAGACTTGAAGGAATAGTGTCCAATCCCGGCCGATGTAGAGTAGTCCCCTTTGGGCAGTACTTCCTCGTAGGGAACTACCAAGCTCAAGCTCACTTCGCAGCATTGATTTCTTGTCATTCTCGGAGACAAAACCAAACACTTAACACCACCCTTGCTCTGCTCTTCGAGCGAAGGCGAGTTCAGTAAGTGAGCTAAGAACGAGTTCCGAGTGAAGTTGCTACAGGAAGAGCATCAAAGCACAAGTTTAAGAGGAAGCAAAGCTACTCAATTCAATGGGAACTGAATCTGCACCAGTAGGCTTCCAGCTTTCCCCTCTCTCTCCTCTATCTTGAGATAGGTCTCACATGGACTGAATCACTTCGACTTTCATCTTTAATAACGGCAGCCTTAACTTTCTCTCTATTCTAACGGAATAGTTTTAATATCATATATAAAGATCTTACTTTCTGTCTTTCTTCATTCTAGTTCGTTAGTTGACGATAGGCCACCGCACCAGGAGCAACGCCATGTGTGGACCGAAATGGGCCCGCGAAGCCGGTTACCGGTAGGTAAAAGTCCTTCTCTAACTAGAAGAGCAGCAAATCAATCGTCTGCTCACTGAGGTTAGGATTACGGAAAGTAGGACATCACTCTTAGCCCTGTCTCTTCCTTTTCTTCTTAAGTTAAGAACCCGAAGGCGAGCTAACTTGGCTTGGTGCAGCTCCTATGCCTCAAAGACTAGCACCTTTTTTCTTTTATTCCTGAAAAGAGCTAATCCCGGAAGTGACTTACTTTTCCGCCTAACCCTACTGCCCAGGTAGAGTAGAGTGGAATCGCATTAGGCACCCCTTCCACCTTTCGGTGAGATGCCTTTCTTTCTCTAAAGGCTAGAAAGCTGCTTTGAGCAATGAGCTCATTGAGAAAGAGCCTGATAGGAACGTTCGTGAAAGGGGTCAGGTCAGGTCGAAGGTGAGACAAAAGACATGCATGAGAGAAGGACATGTTTGAAGGGAAGGAGTAGTGTACCAAGAATGGAATGAAGGTCTGAGGCCAGGGCAATTGACCTTCGCTAATCTCTATCCGCAACTCGAAAAAAACCAACAGCTAGGCCAACAAGCCCAAGGTGAGACAGCCCTGCTAACTCGTACTCTTCTTTTAATGCCCTAGGATTGGATTCAATAGTAGCTGAGTCAATAGCTATCAATAAAAATTCCTTTAGTTTGACTAAAGAGGTGCCGAGGACACTAGTAGATGCCCAGAAGGAGCTGTGAGGGAAGGGAATGAAGATGGCATCGAACCGGACCTCTATTCATAGAGCAAGTCCTAGTCTTAGGTCCGACTTCTTACTATCTTAGTAAATATATCTTATATGACTCAGCAAACACAGTCTTAGATACTTAGCTCTGAAACTCCTCAATCGACTCTCCACCCCAAGAGCGATAACAACCCTATCTGACTATATATTTTTTGCAACTTCTAACACCTCTACATGAATAGAGCTTGAACCCTTGGGACACTTCAATACCTTAATCCACGAAGTAGCTCTTGGTCGTCGAGCTCTTCCTCAGCCTTCGTCAATCCTGCTTTCGATATAATATAGCTGTTGGTGTTGGCGTGTGAGCAAGGATCTTTCTGTACCTCAGATCCAGTGCGATCTGGCACTTTAAAAGACCGAGTTCGCCTAATACTCCCCTTTTTCTATCGTCAATCGACCGCTCTGCGGAATCTGTTCAATCGCTTCAATCGAGTGCGTGCCGTGCTGGTCTACTTACTCTTCCCTCGCTAAACCCGGCCTTCTTGCTTTCCCGGAAAAAACAAGAGATTTTAAAGCGGAGGCTTCTATGTGATCTCCTATTACTATAAAAATAGCCTATGTCTTTCTTCCTTCTCCAGCGTTCAAGCCCTCTCCTTACCAGTCGAGCGTCTTCGAACCTGACTCTACTTTGATTCAAAAGGTTTGGAACCCATAAGGATCAAATCGAACTAAAGGGATTCGCGTTACCATTACCCCGCTGGGACAGACAATGCCAATGGTTACAGCTACAGCCAGAAATCAATTAAGCAAGTCATATTATGCTTTAGTTCCATAAGAAAGCCTGCAAGCGGTCTAACCAGTGCTCAAGTAAAGAAGGACTTCATTTCTCTACTGAACTTTAAGAAGGTATCTAAGAACCCTTTTCTTTTCCCAGAGTCCCGTCCATGAGCAGCGGATAGGAGAGGTCTTTCTATCTACGACTCACTCTTGGTCTCGAAAAACAATTCATTTGACTTGGTTCACAGCTCATTTGAACAAAGATTCAATTCCCTCTTAGCGCTTACGGCAGGAGATGAGGCTTTTTTTTCCAGATCTGATTCCATCTATTCTATTTCCCAAACCAAACCCGAATGCAACAGCTTCATGCAAAATAGGCTAAACTAGTCCGGTATTCTAGCTTGAATCGACTTCATCTCATCCGAGTTAAGGAAAGATCAAAGGGAGAAGCAACTCTTCCTTATATTAGAATAGGATAGGATGCAAGTCCGGGTGAACCATCTTCGACTAGCTAATATAGGAGAATCGGTTGTAACACCGGATATTCCGTATTAGAAGATGCAACTCTGACTAAGGTGGATCTGGATATTCTATTGACCATAAAGCAAAGCGGAATACTTACTTTTTTATCCTACTTCCTACATGCCTGATCTTAATGCCAACGACTTTCTTCTGATCACCATCTGCTATTTGAAGCACTGATGAAGAGTGGAGGGGACTTCGACTGCCTTCTTGTATCGGGTGAAGAGAAGGGGGTGGTAGGCTTAGTAGGGCTCGAACCTACAATATTACCGTTATGAGCGGTACGTTTCAACCAATTAAACTATAAGCCCCTAAGGATCTCTACATGCAATTCGCTCACTTCGGGAAGAAGAGGAGGCCCTTGCTCTATCTGCTTCTTCCTCTTCCCAGGAATGAACAATTGGATAAAAAAATGATTTTCTTCTTTGTTTGTATTGTATATATATATAATAAAATAAAGATTAAGCAAGCGGCCCTTTCGTGACTCAAACTGCCGGTACGCTTTCCGGCTCGCAACGACTCAAAGGGGCGGGGGCTATCTATTTGCTTGCAATGCAGGCTGTTCGCCTTTCGGAAAGGGTTCGCCTATTTGATTCAAAAGGCGCTACTAAACTACTAGAGTACAGCTAGTGTTAGTAGTACAACAGAATTCACCCCGCAAGCCCTTCGTATGCAAGCCCTACTGAAGTACCAAAGGCGAACGGCATTAGTACAGCTGTTAAGAATACTCTCCGATGTTGACTTTGTAAACTAATAGGCCTTGGTAACCGGTAGGTTACTTTTGAATCAAAGTAGCGACGAAAGGGGGAAATAGCTCAGTCGGTTAGAGTGCTGGTCTGTCACGCCAGAAGTCGCGGGTTCGAACTCTATACAAAGGGCCTTTCCTTTCAAATGACAACTGCCTCTTCCTGCTGCGAGGGCCTTGAAACCGCCCCCCGCCCGAAAATGCCCATTCCTTTCTCGTTGGGGGTCAAAATGCTCGCTGTCCTATTACAGCCAGCTCCCAATGAGAAAAGATTCATTTTTAAGAAGTAAGTTCATTTGATGACTTAACAAGTCTCACCACCTTCTTTTGAACTATATCTATTTCTTTTAGCACTCTAGACACACTGACGGGAGCAAAAAAATATAGAAGTCCCGCGGAGCTGATGACCGCGGGTGGAGAATTACTCGATAAATAGAAGACCATGCTACCGTTTTGGGCCAACAAGGTCAAAATCTTCGTCAACGCAAGGAAAGGACATGACAATCAGTCCGAATCCAAGCAACACCCATGGAACCCACCCAGCGTAAGGAAAAATATGGCACCAACGGATGTGGCCATACCCAGAAAAGAAAGTTGGCCTAACTCCAGTTTGTTTGATGAAGTTGAATAGTAAAAAATCTTTGGGCGAAAGGCAAATAGGGCTCATCCTTGATTTCATGAAATGCTTCCTTCGCTTCCATGCCAAATGGAAACTCATCTTTCTTCCTCTCCCGTTGGTCGAGCTATTGACATCCTAGAGTAGCGGCCGCTAAAGGAAAGGAATTGGTTCGCTTTCGTTTGTTCCAGGCCCATGCATGAATGAAGTGAGGCTGCTCGACAAGCAGAAGCAAGCACTTCGTTCGGAAACTCAATCAAAAGGCGAAGACCCGAAGGCCTCATCCTCTTATTACCAACCGTGTACATTCTACATACGAGATGCTTCCATCACGTCCGGGCCGCCGCCTGAAGCCGGAGTAAGAGTTGCCCTAAGTCCCATGTCTCGTAAACCCGCGCGAAATCAATATGGAAAGACCCGGTGGATCGTAGCATATGTTCTGCGAGCAACCAAGTCAGTCAGTGGTTCGGAGAAGCGAAGTACTAGTAAGGAACAACCACCTTTCGTCGGGCAGGGCAGCCAGCCAAGAAGAATCGTCTTTCCCTCCTATTGACGATAGTACAGAGAGAGATGGGGGGTAAGGCATAAAATATCTTATCTTCTATCTTTATAGTTTTATACTAAACCAACAAGCCAGCCATTAGCCCTCTGTAAACTGGAGTATGGAAGTGGAACTCAGTCTAGTCTGCTCTCATCCAGCAAGCTCTCTAACACTAGCTAGGGCTAACCTCTCTTTAGCCTATCTGTCCTCATGCTAGCCAATCTCTGGCAATTGGTCTATGGCAAAGGGTCATATTCAAGATGTGAACAAATCGAATGTGCACATTCATGCAAGATCCGGTGCTCTCTTTGAAATATCCGCTCTTAGAAGAATAAGTTCTTTCGGAAGAGAAGAAGTAGCAGAATCCGTCAGCTTGCCACAGAACTCATCCAGAAGGAGTATGCAGCCAGACTGACTACGGAGATAGAAAGAAGAGGATGCTAGAGAATCGGATCTTAGATAGTGCACGAATGAATGCATAGTGAAAGTAAGTCTTGGGGTAATATCATTTTTCCTGCCCCTAGGTCCTAGGTTGCAAGTCAGCTGCTCACTCTCTCTTTCTTCGAATTCGATGTCTTAAGCAGCATGTAGCAAAGATCGATTTGAGATTCAATGTGGGACCTGAAAACAGAAGCTAGAGTTGAACGATCTACTTTTCTATCCTGTGGGCCTATCCTATATAAGGAAATAAAAAAGGTCTCTTCTTTATAGAAAGTAGCCTGCCTGGTCTGTCTCTCAATCAGTCTGTCCAGTCAAGTCCTTGACTTCGGTCGTAGGTTGAAAGTCAAAAAGTAGCTGCTCTCCCGACCTCCGAATAAATTAATAAGTGGAAAGCTTCGTTCTTCCTCTTCTTCTGCTTAAGACTTGGAGTTCGAAGTGGCATGGATCTAATGAGCTATTCCTCCCATATCCTCCTTTCTTTAATAAGGCAATTTCCCTTGCTTTCAAGCCCCTGCCCGCAACCTCTTGAATCAAGGACAAGGACAGCGTGCCCGCCAAAGAAAGACTTAACGGCAGATTCTGTTGAAGGGGCGTAAAGCTGACGAAAGAAGGAATCCGCCAATCACTTCATTCAAGCTTTTGAATTCCCCTATCACTCTAATGATACATTAGGAAGATAGAAGGACCTTGGTCACGCTACCATAGGTGATGGTATGACCCCTGTTAAAGGTCAAATTGGAGCTTTTTCCTGGTCGACCTGGTGGGTCTTCAAGTGGCGCAAAGAAAACTCCTCGATCGGGTGATCTTTCTGATGCCACCCCTATTTGTTAACGAAATGGGCTATGTCACTCAATATGAATGATCTAGAAATGGGGAGCCGGTGGAAGCCTTTGGGTTATTTATATCCACGGATTGATGTTTTTTCCGAGAGCTTCTCAACTGAATCCATGAGCAAGACCTCTGCTTTTATCTTAATAGGTTAGATAAGCTGCTCACTAAGGTTGGCCCTCCCCAGATAGCCTTAGCTTGGATCCGGACTCCACTCGTGGATTGGAAGAGGCTGCTACATATATGCTACCTCCAAAGGACGAAATTAGTACACAAAGTTAAGTTACTTCGGCGTGTACATAACCCCTTCTTGCTGCTCTCGCAGCTCTTGCTCCAATTAGTCGAAGACTTTGGGCTCTTGGGAGACAGTCTCTGACTGGAATAGCTTTATATAAAGGAGAGGCTCGAAAAAATAGAATCCTATTTATCCATTGACGATTCAGTCCTTTATTCTTAGCAAAAAGGAAGAATCGAGGCATCGGCCAAGTCCGAAAAAAATAGAAAGCAATGGCTTAGCCAATGATGGATTGATTGACCAAAGATCTAAACCCGACTTACTTGGTCAGGCATCTTCGCCGATCTAATGAGAAAGATTCCGTCTTTGATCCATTACTTCCGGGGAAAACATTTCTTTTGAGGCAACTGCACTTGGTCAGTAGAACATAGTCTCGGCTGGACCTACATCCCCAATGTTATGGTTGAGCAGGTCTCGCAGCTACCATACCCCACTCTGTCGGAGCAAGCTAAAGAGCCCTTCCTTTATATCGTCGCTTTCCGGTAAGGCACTCGATGAAGCCTATATATCCCTTTTGAGGGAATTTCGCTCCAAACCAAAGACGACTTGCTTTGCTGCATTTCTTGGGAATCATCTCCGGGGCATCCCTTGTCGCGTAGAAAGACAGATAGATTCCGATCCGACCTAAGTCAGAGGGCCTTTGATCAATTAGAGAGGCCGGATGGATCCTCCTTAAACAAATAGTTCTCATTTGCAGATCGTGGTTACGAAGAAGCGGCTTTCTCTTCAATCCCATCGGTCTTCTGGCAATAGAGTAGAGGGCATATAATCGATTCTTTGGCCATTCATGATCGAATACAACCTAGGAAGAGTTGTACGCCTACATAACCTACCTCCCAGACGGAGGGAAGAAGGTATAGTGCGGCTTCTGGTTCTAGTAGCATAAAAAATAGAAACTTTACTATGCTAGTTCACTCTAGAAGACCTAGTCTGATTCTAGTTAGTAGTATAGATTAGTTAGATTCGTAAAACAGAAGAAGTTACTTAATAATTCTATTCTATTAGTAAAGCGTTAGCACCTCTATAGAGTAAGGGTCTGCGTATACGGCTATGGCCGGAAGAGAGGATGAATCCCCAACTCGTTGGAAGGCTTAGTGGATCCCTTGTTACTATGTAGGGAAAGAGCATCTTCGAAGCTGCATCGAATTCCATTAATTATGGATCACCTTCATAAACTGAAAGCTCTCAAGCGAGGGGAAAGAGATTCTAATTTTGACTGCTAGCAGAACTGCAACAAGCTCGGCTGCACCGATTAATTGAGCTCCTGTGCTTCAACGGGTTATTAATCTAAGATCAAGAAAGGGTAAAAGCTTTGAGAGGTTGAATTCTTGAATTCGCGCTTTCTTTCATGCCTGATTGGATGGAGCTTAGCTCATTGGCTCAGCAGGAAGAGGAAGAAAGAAAAAGAAGGGTAAGGCAGAAAGAAGCACCGGCCAGAGAGGAGCGTTAAGCCCTCTCCTTAACAGTCGAGTAGCTTCCGCGAAGAGCAAACAAAGCAGCGAGAGGCCAATTTATGAGCTCGTGTAGTATGGTACTCGCCCCTATTCGATAAGGCAAGGCAGGCCAAAAAGGGGTTGCCGCAAAGCCTATAGCCGTTAACGCAGGAGCGAGGATTGCTGCATCCGTTTTCTTGCTTTCTTGCTGGCTTCCCCATGTTCTTATTCAATTATTGGTTTGATTGGCTTACCGATGGATGTCCCTATCTCTATGTGCCTGGCTCCCCGACTACCATGTATTTTTTATTAAAAAGAGAGAAGAATTCCTCCCATGTGGCGCACCCGAAACAGCATCCATTAAAAGAAAGCGGAAGCCCCCATTCCCCAATTGATTAACTGATTGCGCCTATGAAAGACTATGAAATTACTACTCTATTTTGGCATACTCTTTCTCTGTCTTATACGATTGAAAGGCTAAGTAAGGAAGTAAGTAGAGTAGCGGAGCTATTTCAGGGAGAAATATCTCAGTGAAACAGTATTCATTCGCACCTTACCTGATTCATTCCTTCCACCCGAAGCCCCTGCTGCCTGCCTGGGATGAGCGTCCTCTGATCTAAATACGAGCTCCTGTTTGCTTTCTGGCAATGAGCTAGCTTAACCCTGATTGTTTAAGGCTTAATACAGTCATGTTCCTATTCGTACTGCTACCAGGAAGAGAAAGACTTCTTGCGACAGCTCAACCGGATGAGACATCTCATCTCTTATTTACATGTAAATGGCCTCCTGTCTTTGACTCTCGTTCCTTAACTCGTCCCTTCGCCTAGCCCCTTCACTTCCTTCCGTACCAGATTCTGAGTCTGCTTCTACAATGGTAGCTAGATCCAACTGAATTCATATTGTGTCATCAACCTCATTCAGGGGATTGGAACACCTTAATGAAAAGGAATGCATGGTTATCGTATGCGACTGTTCAATGTGACATACGAAATCAAACCAAATCGCTATGTAGCATGGCAAAGCTGCGCTTCAAGAGATTTAACTCAGCAGTTTCTTTTACTTATAGATAGTTAAAAGTCTCGCCTGTGAAGCTAGGCTTCCCTTGGAGAAAGCAAGTCTGAGGGAACTGAATTGGTCATTCCAATATCACTCGATAATAGGAAGTACGGGGTTGGCCTTCTCTCTGAAAGCCTGACCATGGGCCCCTCATCGGAACTACTCATCTCTCGATTCCTTTGTTTGACATTCCCAAATTTCTTCCTTTGAGAGACCAGACAATGGAACTATCAAATCTCACTGCAATCGTCATATACGCAATTACATGATCCGTCAGCGCACACCACGGCCCTTGCCTCATCTACTTCATCTGAGGCGGATGAAGCTTAAAGCCAAAGCGGGTGGCGGGTGGAAAAAAAAAGATCAATATGGATAACGAACAGGCTTTTTCAGCCTGAAGGGAGGTGGGCTGGTCTCAGGTTTTGCGCGTTGTATCGACAAACCCCCTACCTTGAAAGAAGAGGCTATCAAAGAGGGACAGAAAGGCGACCAACCTTATTCTATTATTATCCTCCGATTGATCGAGGACAGGGCATCTCCTCGGGGAAGCCCTTTTGAAGCTGATAGGGAATAGCACTCCCGATAGTGCCAGCTAGTTGAAGTGGAATTAAATCGGCATCCTATTGAATTGATTCACCTATATTATATGAAGGAATGAAAGCTAGAAAAGAGGAAAAGAACTGCCCTTTGCCAAATCAAGGAAATACAGCTTAGGCCCAAGAAAAATCCGGGCTATCAGTTCCTCTTAATCAAAGGCCAATCCGATCTATAGCTATCAGCTCATTGGCTTTGTCTTTTTCTTTGATTGATTGATTCAACCAAGCGAGGAAACCAGTCTGTCTTAAGGCAAGTCTGTCTTCTTATATACGAGATTTCAAGATATGGATTTGTTCCATCCTCTGATCTTGGCCTTCGAGTGCTGTCTGATCTACGACCACCCTATCTTCTCTCGCTCGATTGGGCGCTACTTGCCTATTGACATAAGTCATCTCCGAAACAGCAGCTGTTCGCCCTCAACTCGCTTTGTTTGTTGATGTCACAAGAGCTAGGAAGCTGAGACTGGACCAATTTCCTTTCGTATGTAGCAAAGAAATCAAGGACTGAACTTCTGCCTGCTCTAAAGGAAGTCAATCTATTGAATTGATTGCTCCGCTGGGAGAGAAAGGATTCGGCATCCGCTCTTAGGTCTTCAGTTGCTTACTCCTTTCCATACGAGAAAGAAAGCTCTTTTGTCTTCTGGCTCAGTTTCCCTCGGGTGGGACTCTTCATCTGATCTTGCTAGAAAGATAAGAATAGAGTAAAGCTCGTAGCTAGGCTAGGATGAGAAGTAGCAGTTTCAGTCAGGTCAGAGCCTTTTGGTGGAGGCCCTGCTTCAATTTCAAATACAACCCCGACTCAATCAAATCACACCAATGGAAATACCAAGTCGCAGTCGTAAATAAAAAAAAGAAAAAAATTAGGCAGTGGAAAGAAGAAAACGACTCTATGAATGCAACCTGAGAAAAAGAAAAAAGATAGAAGACTGCTACTGAAAAGAAAAGTTTAAAAAAAAATTACCCTTCTTTAAGGGGCGTAGTGGCAAGGCAGGACTTTTTTCTATTCCCTTAACTGCGCCTACTCCCCGTTTCTTCCTCAATTAGTAGGTCGTGGAGCAAGAGAGAAATAAGGGATCCTACCAAGACTTTGGGTTCGACTAAAGCTTCGGGGCTCGGCTCCGGCTTGGGACTGGAAAGAAAGCCCTTGCGCCACACAAATCCCCGGATCGGGTACGAAAAGCAAAGACGACACATTCTAATAAGTGCGTGCCGATACACATCGCTAGTTGCATTGGAAGCATCATCTCTTAGTGCTTCCCTTCGGTCGTCGAAGATTCGAGCTAGCAAGTTTCCCAAATCTGGTACTTCTTACTGCCACTCGCGCCATCGGCTGCGTGCTCCTCGCTTACCTCCTTTTCACTAGTGGCACACAAAGCTAAAGTACCTTTTTTTTTTCTTTTTTTTTCGCTGCGGCTTAGGTACCATTCCCTCTGGTCCAAGGATAGCGTCGGGTCTGACCCACCATTAGCCTGGTCTCGCTTTGGTAGCCCAACCGGCTATCAGGGCAGGGAACTCTTAGCTCGAACCAACTGATTATCTAACCGCCCCGCAAGCAGTGGCACTTTTCTTGGTACCGGGTAGGTAGTAGTGTAACCTACTTAGCAGGGCATGTATCGGGAAGCTGTTGACCGCTCCCAAAGCATCGGCATTAGACTGAATCTGATTGTAAGGCTGTTTTGATGTTAAAATCAGCCTGCCATGGCTTACAAATGGCATTTTAAAAATAGGTTTCGTCTATCGCAAAAATTGCTTGTCTAAGGCTAGTACTGGCGGACCAGTATGCCGCGGTGGTATACCTTTTTTCACATCCTGATTGGGTTAAAAATCTTTTCAACCAGGATATGTAATAAGGCGGTAAGGTTTACTTATGAAAGCGTCATCTCCGGCATTGCCTTGCCCTGCTAAGGCTCGCTCATAATGACGAGCTACCTCAGGGCAAGCGATGACTACATCATCTCCTAAAATAGCATAATCCGTGAAACGCCGTCCGGGATACACTTGCTCAGCGCAACCACTACCTGAAATGAGTGACTAATAATAACACCCAGTTCAGACAGGGCCGCCTCGTAGCATTTGGCTACCCCGCTATCGGCAATGACAACGTCATCACCGACGAGAAAGGATTTCTCTCCAATCTCCATGAGAAACATGACTAACACCCACCATCCACATGGGCTTTACGCCGTTCTGAACCTTTCTAAGGTAAAACGGTTTAGTACCTTCTGTCGATTGGCGGGTGCTGGTTACTGGACGCTTTCGCGCTTAAATAAAAGTCTGTCGCCTAAGTACCAGCGACTTAAAGCGATATGGGATAAACGCAACTTACCTTTTGAACTATGGCTTGGGCGGCTTAGACCACTCAATCCTTATCTACGTGGGCATCTTATTGATTACCTACGTAAGGCTTTTAAGCCTACAGATCTCAAGCTGTGCCCTCCCGACTTATATAATGATGATTGTCGA
>Ga0157368_1000145_pt1:0-2500 | contig 34056 bp, 17 predicted proteins | sample AttbisABBM3_FD_113146 | JGI IMG/M metagenome (GOLD analysis project Ga0157368, IMG submission 113146) | Fungus gardens microbial communities from leaf cutter ant in Botucatu, State of São Paulo, Brazil - Atta bisphaerica ABBM3 | ecosystem: Host-associated > Fungi > Mycelium > Unclassified... | reverse complement strand
GTTTTATATCATATCAATAAAGGCACGTAGTGTTGCTTACTTGTTAGAGTCAGGTTCGAAGACGCTCGACTGGTAAGGAGAGGTTTGAAGGTTGCTTTTTTTTTTTCATTATTATAGCGTTAGCGCTTTAGTTTTCAATAAGGACGTTTAGGCTTGACTAATAACATATAATTTTTTAATCAGGGTGCGCAGGTCAGGTTTGGAACCCTATACATGGGGCCTTTCCTTTCAAATGACAACTGCCTCTTCCTGCTGCGAAGGCCTTGCACGAAACCAACCCCCCCACCCCCGATCAAGTACCAGTTGTTTCGCTGGTAGGCCCACTTAGGTTAGGGGGGCATTGTCCCTCAGTTCTTACCAACCTCCGGTGTGTAATCGACATGTTGCTAACTTCAACTCGGTTGAATAAGAATCATTGATTCCCTTTGCTGTCCATTTCTTATTCATTCAGGGCGCTCGGCCGGTGCTCCTTTTTCAAACCAGAACAACTCTGAACATTAGGGAAGATAAGGGAAGACCACCTGAGCGAACCGACCGAGGGGACTTGACTTATTCGAACCGAACGATAGCGGCTTAAAGCTAAGCCTATCACGAGCAGCGTCGCTGCTTGATCGGCGGGGACGGGGAGAAGCATCTCAAAGTATGGGGCAAAAGATCAAGCGCTTTTACTTTATCTCCCGGGATTCATCACAGGTTGGGTTTGAGAGCCGTGTGATGGGTGACTATCCAGCACGGTTCGGAGAGCACTTTTTGTCTGCGTTGGTGAATGGAAGCCCCTCTATCAAGCAAGAAAGAAGCGGCTATTCCCACGGCGGAGTCACCATTGACTCTATTTATTATTATGCTAAATTAGTGTATCAAGATGTCAATCTGAGATCTTATTTCGGTTCGATACGTCCACCTACGAGACTCACCTTTGGCTTTCGTCTCGGTAGGTGTATTATTCTACATTTTCCCAAAAGAACATTCATTCATTTCTTTCTTCCCCGTCGACCACGACGACTGAAACGACGCGCAAAATCCAGACCCGGAAAGGAGAAGGGCCGGTGGTGGGCATTTGGGAAAGTCGGGCCGATCGGGTGTCTTCATTCAAGCGACAATACAGAAGAAGAACGAAACGAAGTAAGAGGCCGGAGGGCAGGGAAAAGAGTCGAGTCGATCAGGCTCGACGACCGGGAGAAGCAAAACGAAATTAGGATTTGGCCGAAAAAGAAGCAACGCTATGGATACCATGACCGATCACCATCGATAAAGAAGAATCTTTCTAAATCACTTCGGGTAAGCGGGGCCTTCAAGCATCCGAAATACGCCGGGGTTGTAAATGACATAGCGTTCCTGTCCTTCAGAAAAACGAAATTATTCAAGTTATTTTTCCCGACGAGTCATCTATTTAAAAGGACCCTCCCTGCAGTGCGCCCCTCCTTGAATTATTCGGTCATGCAATACTTATTGAATACAAAGAACCAAATTCATTTCGACCCCGTCGTAGTTCTCAAGCATTTCGTGGCACCGGGCGTGGCTGAACCATCTACGATGGGGGGAGCGAATGCGCAGGGAAGAAGCTTAGATAAGAGAATACGTTCTCGCATCGCTTTTTTTGTAGAAAGCTCGACCAGCGAGAAAAAGTGTTTGGCCGAAGCCAAAAAGAGGTTGACCCACTTCATTCGCTTGGCGAATGATCTTCGCTTCGCGGGAACAACAAAAACCACCATCTCGCTCTTTCCTTTCTTCGGTGCTACCTTTTTCTTTCCAAGGGATAGAGTTGGGATGTATAATAACCTTTTTTTTGAGGATGCCCGGGAACAACTCCTAGGTCAATTAAGGATAAAATGTTGGAAACTCATGGTTAAGGATAAGGTAATGGAATTGATAGAGAAATTCATAGACCTAGGTAGGATAGGAGAATTGATAAAGGGAATAGAGATGATGATAGAGATCATACTGAGAAACAGAAGAATTCCGTACGGGTACAACTCTTATTTGAACGAAGTGAAAAAAATGCGATCTTTGTTGTCTAATAGAACTAACACTAATACCTTAATTGAGTCGGTCAAGATCCAATCTGTTTATCAAAGTGCTTCTCCGATTGCTCAAGACATCTCTTTTCAACTGAGAAAGAAAACAAGATCATTTCGTTCCATTTTTCGTAAAATAGTGAAGGATATTCCATTAGTAATGAAAAAGGGGGTGGGGATCCGTATATGTTGTTCAGGTCGATCAAAAGGCGCAGAAATAGCTAGAACTGAATGCGGAAAGTATGGAAAAACATCTCGTAATGTATTTAACCAGAAAATCGATTATGCTTCTGCGGAAGTATCTACTCGTTACGGAATCTCAGGTGTCAAAGTGTGGATTTCATATAGTAAAAAAAAGGGGGAACGTGCTATATCCGAAACGTACGAAATATAGTAAATATCGTAAAGGCAGATGTCGTAGGGGTTGCAAAACAGACGGTACACAACTAGGTTTTGGAAGATATGGCACTAAAAGTTGTAGAGCT
>Ga0157368_1000144_pt1:17500-34068 | contig 34068 bp, 26 predicted proteins | sample AttbisABBM3_FD_113146 | JGI IMG/M metagenome (GOLD analysis project Ga0157368, IMG submission 113146) | Fungus gardens microbial communities from leaf cutter ant in Botucatu, State of São Paulo, Brazil - Atta bisphaerica ABBM3 | ecosystem: Host-associated > Fungi > Mycelium >... | reverse complement strand
GCTTCCCATTACTCAAGAGGGAAATTCCTAGCACATAATTAAGGGAGCCATGGAAAGGTGACTGAAACACCAGAAACGGCGACTACCCGAGCTAATGATAGAGGCAAGAACACTTTCCGGCCAGGCCTTACTATAACCAACCTCACAGATCCCACTCAATCTTTTACACCGATGTATCGTACTCTCTCGACCAGGTCATCATAAGAAAATACTGCGAAATCTTTCCGAAGTGAGATAAGGAGGGAAGGCGCGCTACAACTAACATAACAGCCAGCTGAAAAACGCTAGCTAGCTAGGCTAGCGCGCAATGGCTTTCTCTGATAGGGGCTCGCTTCTTCAAGCTCCGCCCAACCTATACAAGGTGCTGCTCGCTTTCTCTCAGCCACAAGTGGCTTATGTAGTGGTCGGCATTCCTACGTGCTCCTCTTTTCTTTGCCCCCTACTTAAGAATCCAAAGGTGACCTTTGGCTGTTGTCTTGACGCTTTGGTTACGAAGGTTACCGGGGTCTAGGTTTATGGATGGATTTAGTCAGCGAAAGTCCCTCAAACTCAATCAATATCAACAACATGTCGTGACCGGTTAGGCTTGGTTGATTTTGTCAGAAAAGAAAGTTGGTTTCGGGGGTTCATTGATTAGTACACCTCCGGTGCTGGTAAGGTCGGGACCGTGGTCGTCCGTCTCCGGTTTGCCGGCCGATAAGATCTCTGAGATTGACCAGCCAGCTGGGTTGGTTTGGCTATTCCTTTCTATTGAAAAGAAGTCAGCTGTCTGCGCGAGTCACCTTCTTCTAGGCTCCGCTGGACGACACGGCATTCTCGTTTAAATATAGGCCGGCCGTACTTGTGATGGTTCCCAAAGATCCAATATGACCACTTAGGTCTACGTTGCCGCGATATTGTTCTATGGAAGCGGGCGGGCTGTTAGAAGTTCGGCCCGGTTTTTTTTGGTGTCGTAGGGGAGGGATTTACCTTTTTAACGCATATTCAGTCGTACCGGCATGGCCCCACTGATTTGTTTTCGATCGGAGCATCAAGCAGCGCAACCCGGTTCTACTTGACTAAGCCCCGTGCTCGTCCAAGGAGGGAGTTTGCTTTACCCAACTCCCTTTTTGATAACAAGGCAGAAACCCCCGACCCGACATTCATTAGTTTCGAATGAAGAGTGCCCTGCCCCAGCAAGCACCTACTCCTATCAAAATGAAAAGCGTGACTTTACTAAACAAGCAAGAAAAGCTCTTTACTAATAACATAGAAAGGAGCGGAGCAGCTCGACGTAAGGAGAGGAGTGATGACTTTCCTTTTGCTTTCGGCTTTCGCGCAGCTCAATCCCTTGCTTTGTTCTATAGTAAGGGGCCTTTTCAATAAGGCTCGCGTAGGGGCGCTCACGTTTTTTGGCTTACCTAAAATCTTCGATTTTCAAGTTGGTAAAGACCCACCCCTTGTTTCAGTCAGAATGAGTCCCCGGGACCCCGGGACATTGGCTTCCGCCAACAATGGACTATTAAGGATCGCATCCCGCGCATATTCTACATTATAGCCTGCAACTGATTCAGCTTCCGCTTCTGGGAGATCAAACGGAGCTCGATTAGTTTCTGCTAGACGAGAAATGAAGAACATAACCAATACAGGGAACAAGGGAATACCGGACCATATCTGCTTTTGCGCCATGACAATCTCACTCGAATTACGGGGACCTACACATATTAGTACAGTATACCGGGGTCCCCGGCCAGAACCACACGTGCAAGTTTCCCTGCATGTGGCTCGTCCGCGCTTTCCGAGGCGCTGCCTGTGACTCAGCATGGGAGAAGGGGGCGTCACACTTTCGTGTTTAGAGCATTGTCCGAGTGAATAGGCAGCGCCTACCAAGCAAAGCTTTCTTGAAGAGGCCGGGCTGGTTCCTTTTCGGCGCCCGCATTTTATTTAGATGTTGGGGCAAGGCAAGCCCCAGGAAAGTATAGGTTGGCTCCCAGCTCCATCTCGGCCGGCATCCTGCTCTCGCGGGGGTGGGGTCCTGGAGCGAACTACTCATTGCTTTCTTGCCCCAACCCAAGGCCGTTAAGGTTGGTGAGGAGCATAGTTTTGAGGGAGGGAAAGCGTGGTTGACAAGCCACTTCGAGGAAGCGACTGGACTGGAGTGCTTTCATCAAATGATGCATATGGGCTGAGCCATTCCCATCCCAAGTGGTGGCCCGATTCGGCCTGGCCTGGTCGGGAAGAGATTCACATAGAGACTTTTGCTATCCGGGAATATCTTTCTATGTTAGCTAGCGGGGGCGGGCTTTCCTATGATAGTCCCGCTGCGGCCTCTGACCGTCCGTCACGTCTCATCTTGATTTGGCTATACTTGTATGTAGCCAGCCATGTTAGCTTCACATGAGAGCCCTTTTTTTAAAGGCTAAAAAGGCACTCATCAGTCAGCTCGGCCCCTTTCCTATTCAGCTTTGCCGCCTATTAAGATAATAGGTCCCGTTCAAGCGGCCCGCCTTTATTCATCTATACCAGCTGTCACGCACGACCCAATAGGAACGATTTCAGCGCCCCTCTCTAGATAAGAAGCAGAACGCGCCATCACCTACAGCCCTTTCCTCTGCCGGGGACTTCCACGAAATGAAAACGGGCGGCATCGTCGTATGCTCGACATTCATTGGTTGCCCTGGTTTATATCCCGGAGTACTCCTATGGCCGATCTGTCACCCAACCTACTTAAACAACCTAAAGGCTTGGCCCCGTCCCGTTTGGTTTGGAGAATGACCCTTATGGCATGGCTTAGTCAGTTATTCTCGCAGTTCAGATAAGATTCGGACCGCCACTTCTCTGAAAGCATGGTTCTTGCCTTCTTCTTTCCTCCCTCCTTTCCTTGGAGCTCGTCCATTCGTTAGGTGATCCCTTGCTCTCACGTTCGAGTGTTTGCTCGTCGTTTAGGCCGGTGAGTGAGATTTCTGCTCATTGCAGTCACCTCCGGGGTTCTTCGCACCTGGATAGTACCAGGACCCTTGTGCCCCGGCCCTTGATCAGATAAAGCCGCCCGCCCTATGACCCAAAACAAAAAATGAGCCTTGCGACGAGACGCGGACATTCCCCATGCTGCGGTTCCCTCCGGTCCGTTCCCGGGTTGGGTTAGGGGAACATCCGAGCGATTGCCTTCGCGGATCCAAACGCGCTCACAAGGCGCACAATAAGAATAAGACCAATAGAGACTTCATAAGAGACCATTTGAGCTGCAGATCGTAATGCTCCTAGAAAGGCATATTTCGAATATAGAGGAGTGAAAGTTCCCAACAATAAACGAGTTGATCATACCCTTCTTTGAACCGTACGAGCACGTCCTCTGTCACCCCCCCACCGCGCTTACGGCTCTATACCCCAACCCAACTGGCTCTTGCCCCCGGTCCTCCCTTTCTATTCCTCGGCAAGCGGACCGTGGGAGCGCCTAGCACCCATCAAAAAGCTTTGACCATTCCCCAGCAACGAACGGAACTATTTTCCTATCCTTTCTTTGAACTTTATGTACCCGAGCGCTCTCCTCAGATCATCCCAAACTACAGGAAAATCTCATAGTTTTGTATAGCCCGGAGAATTCTTTGAAAAGCCCGGGTATCCTGCGTCCCCAATCGGGAAATTTCTTGGAGATAACCGAGGTATGTACGCGGGGAGAGCGCTCGCCCATGATGATAAAAGAGCAACCCACGGATAAGATGACGGTTCATCACTACACTGTCAGGTTCAAAGCCCTGGTGAACCAAGGCAGCTTGCACATGCCTTTCTATCTGGCTCTGAATCCTGACAGTTTCGGAGATTCTTTGAAGGCTGGGAAATTCTCCAAATGTATTCAGGAGGAAACGCCGGTATAGCTCATCCTGCCTTTGGACTTCAGGCAGGAGAGGCTGGTGCAATACCGGAATCACCGGTGGAGCTTGGGGTGCTTCCATCGGCGCGTCCGGAATCTGCACAATGAGTGGTGAAGGCGGCCCCTCTGCACTGCCCACTCCATCGGCGAAACCAACAGCGTCCCCGTGACCAATTAGAAAAAGCACAAGTTGTACAATAACAAGAACATTACAATTGGGTAACAAATAATAGAAATGTCCATATTTAGAATGGACAAAAATAATTGCATAAATACAAGTCCAATAGAAAAATAAAAAAAGAGAGAATTCCATAGCTATAATTTATTTGAACCAAATTGAATCTATAATTCACTAATCTATCTACTAATACTAGTACTAGACTACTAATTTCATTTTTCCAAGAATGCCAAACAAAGAATTTAAGGTAGGGGCAGGCCCACTCCACGGCGGAATTCTTCATCGGTGAAGTGACGATAGAATTCCTTATAAAAGAAATGGTCCCGGTTTAAGTCGGTTGTAATAGAACGCAGATAATTAAGGCTATCGTCTATTACAAAGCGGCTTGGGGGAAGATCGAAAGAGTTTAGAGATATAGGGGGAAATTGCTCCTCAATGAAGTGATAAGCCTCCTTCCTGACATCTGAATAGGGAGAGAGTTCCATAATTCTATCAATATGGGGCTCGCTTAACATTAAATTAGTAAGCCCATCCTGAAGGATACCTTTACGTTCTAACACTCGGACCTCAAAATACTCGTGTTTAACAGCAGCTTCAAAATGTTCCAGATCCATTCTGCTACGACATAAAATATCGTGAACCAGCTTTTCATAATCCCCCGGATTATTCTGGGGAGGTAAGTTGTAATACCCCCTCGCTTCCAGAATCCGAATGCGTTGCAGGATCTCGCTCTGATTGTCCATCGTAGGCGAAAAGGGGGCACTTGCCTCCGATTCCCACAAGGATGGAAGATGATGAGTTATGTCGTCAAAACGACAACAAAAGTCAAAGTCAACTATAGGCTGCGAGCCTATATAAGCTATTAATAAGTCCAACGGCATTAGCCCCATGATGTAAAACAACAAAAGTATGCTCTGTCTGTAGATATCGATAAAAAAAAGTAGGAGTAAAGAATCTACGAGTGCCCTGACAAACTTCTTCATTACTTGTTTTCGATTTTCTAGTCACTCATGAGCTGATCCGCGATTACTAGCGATTCCAACTTCATGTTCGTCACATCGCGTATAACGATAACGGGAATCGAACCCAATTCTGCCAAAACCCCCGGCTAGAAGAGAGTCAATCTTTTCCCACTGAACGATTCTCTCACTTACGTCATTTCTTGTCGTCAGTCAATCTTCATCCTTACAGTTGACCGAGTCGAAACCTACTGCTCAAGTCTTCTGAACCCATCCACGAATAGCTAGAAAAAGTTTTCTTATTTACGGCTTCGCTGTGGCTGTACGACATGAGAAAGAATATACCAAAAAAAAGGTCAAACCCGCACTGGAAAAATGTTGAACGATTTTTAGCGCTTTTCAAAAACCATTTGTTTGCAATGCCTTGAGTGGATGGACAAGGGGTCTCCTTTTGACCTTTTTATTCTATTTAATATATAGCTTTCGTTGAAGTTTCGGGTGACTGTGACTACTCCGACTGTCCTACACTCACAGAGGAGGTCGTAAGACTTTACTCCAAGTTGATAACGGATCGAACCCATTGTTGTAACCTACTCTTGCACCCTCTTCTCAGAACGTCTTCTTTATGGACCGGAAAAACCAGCTGAAAAAAAGAGTAGCGGATAGGGGGAAGGGTTTTACACTATAGAAGGGCCCAGGCTATGAGATATCTGGGACGTAGTAACATGAAAGCGAAAGAATGCCTTGACTATCTTTCTTTTGAAAGCGCTAGGCACCTGTTAAACGAAATCTCCCTAACAGCGGGCGCAAACAGTTTATTCGATAACATCTGTGCCAGGAGCAAAAGCAAAACTAGCATCGTCTTTGTCACAACGATGTGGAACTTCGATATAGAAGCTCTTTCGCCACTAGTAAGCGGTTTAACCTCTCCCTTGTTCACTCGTGTCCCTTCCCTTACCAAAAGGCCACTTCGTTCACTTGTCTTTAGGCGTAAGAAAGCATATAAGATAGGCTCCAACCAATTCTCCATACTTCAAACTAGGAGTTGATGCTTTATAGCAGCTCAATTTCCTCCGGTCGGTATGGCAACAACTTAATAAGCCTACTTTCTTCCTGACTTCTTGTTGTAGTTCTGCCCTGGGTATTGGAAGAGATTCTAAGGGACTTTGTTTGGCCTTTCGGCCCTTTCTTTCAACTCATTCACCGGGAACTAGTTAACCCGACTATTACCACTAGACAGACCTCCCTTGAACACTTTCTTGAACTCACTTTTGACTCTAGGGAATCTCGATGCAAGTTCTTCGAGTCCTACTGCTTTAGCCTGCTGCTTAGACTGCATTCTTTACTAAATTCATGAGGAATCGGAAAGCAATTTCATTATATGATCTTTCGGCTTAGGATTCCTATCCTTGATTCATGCCTTACCCGGGTGGGAATAGAGTTAGAATGACTTATCTCCCAGGCTTAACACTAGCAAATCAGAAGAAGCCCGGGAACAGAGTCCTCTACTGCCGGACTTCTGTCCTTCTCTCCGGCATGGCTTTCTTCCAATGCATTCTACTATGTTACCCCTGAGCTAGATAGATTTGAAGATCCTACAGCAATAGATTTTCCGGGTGTTGAAATATCATAGGACCTTGAATAGCCTACTGAGATGTTCGCTGCGGATACAGTAGAAGATTAGAAGGCTTTCTTGCCTCATCAGTAAGAGATGATGCTTGAAACTCTTTCACAGCACGTTAATGCACCAATTGGGATTGGAACAACTACTTACACTGAGACTCGGTCTAGCAGGACAAAGACTGAAACTTCCCCCACTATGGAGGAATCTCCGTCTCTGTCTATGTAATTTCGACAGTCTTCCTTCCTCCCGGCTCAGTTCGCAGCTATGCGTAGTAGATGATAAGCCCATTCACTCGTAAACACTATAAGCCCAGCCCACTTAAAAGCCCTATAAGACCTACTGACATGCCCAATAAGCCATACGGCAACAACTATACCTGATATAAGATATTTCCCAGCCCTCAAAGGGCTAGCCGGGGTTACACCACTAACAGTCATCTCAAACTCTGCCCTCTTCCAGTTCGAGTAGTTCAGCAGTGGGGAAGAGATTAAGATTAAGGGCCCTAGAGCCAATTAGAAGGCAAATCCTTAATATGAAGCCGGGTTAAATCCTATTGAAATTGAACTCTTTACGGACTGAAGTGTAACTAATCTTTCTATAGAAGTAGGAGAAGCCCTAGCTTTGGGATGATAATCCACGGGTGTTAGAAGAGATTCTAAGGGCTTAGTAACGGCTTCAATCGGTCATGTCAACAAACTAAACTACGCACCTTGCCTACCTTTGAAGCTGAACTCTTTCATCCTTCCCCTTGGTTCATCAACGGGAGGAGGTCACGAGAAAGAGGATCATCTTACCTTCAATGTCAGCATTTCATTCCTCATAGTCTTTCCACGGGGTTGAGAAAATAGGCTTAGACCCGTGAGGGACTAGGATGAGAAGCTACGGGATGAGCTCGATTGCAAGATATACTTAAGTTTGCGCTATAGGCAATGATAAGGCTGCTTCTTATTACGTGTGTCCCCCGATCAGATCAGTTAAGAGGAATAGGCGGGATTACGAAGAGATTATATGGGCTAGATCGCCCCTACTTTTGACTAGAAATCCGATACAACAGCTGATCTTGCGACATCAGAAGAGACCTTTGCCTCCGTCGTACCTTCTTATTACGTATGTTCCTACAGGGAAGATCAGGGCAGAAAATCCCGGGATTTCGAATTGAAGAAAGTTCCTTTTGATCTTAGCCGCTGGCTTAACCTAATTAATGATTTCATGATTGGAACCTCAACAGACGTAATTTCGCCAGTGCCGTTATCCTTCCTGGCGGTTAATCTAAGGGCAGAGCGGAACGCACTAAGACTGGTTTTCCCACTAAGAAGACACTTGATTTCTGCCCCTTATAAGGCGCGGGTTAAAGAGTAATTCAATCTACTTATCACTGTCACCTGAAGCTGCTTCTCTTTCTTTCTAAGGGCAACAGTCAAAACTACGACTACAAGCCAAGCCGGTTTATCTAACAAAGGAAAACCCACTTATGCCATCAGATCACCTCATCCTCCGGAACTCAAATGAGAGTGACGAAAACGGGTGCACTACACTCAGTACGCACTTTTTGATTACTTTGAATGGGTGCCCTTATCTATTCCATATTCCCGATTGATAAACAATAAGTCAAAGGAGACAGACGCGCGTTCTTTATTTTAATGAAAAAAGCAAATGTGCCTTCGACCTTCGTGGTCGTGGTTCGTGTTGTGGTACCGGCTTAAAGAAAAAACAAAGAGAAAAGAAAGTAGGTCAGGGGTGGAATAAAGTGAGGTAAGGAGAGGGCGGCATTTCTTACTGAAGATCGAACGAATGTGAAAGTGAACGAAGTAGATGGAAGAGAATCGGCAAGAGAAGAGGAGCGCTTAGCTTTGATTTGAGAAGACTTGATATCATAGGAAGGAAAAATCAATAATAATATCAGGAAATGGAGGGGTACAAAGCAACAATGGCTTAACTGTTGCCTTTTTCAACCAGGATGGAACTGGAAGCTGTCTCTGCAATGTTGGTTCAGGGTCCTAGAAAAGAGACTCCATAGCTAGGACAGTGTCTTCCACTCATGCCTCTTATCTTAGTGAGATTATTCACTAAAAATGGATTCTCATCGGATTGAAATAGGCATCCAGCATCGCCCATATCTTAGGTGGATGAGGCAACTCAGCGGGTCACGTATCGTGAGCGCCGAAGAACGAATTGGTGTTTCAGCGGCGAAATCAAATATGTCCCCGCCACCAAGGGATGCTCGCGAAAGTCCTCATGTTACCCGATGTCAGAAATGGATCGTCGATCCGGGATTACAAAAAAGCCTTTCTAAGGCCGCTTTGTCCTAATCGTTTCAAATCGGTCGAGGGTACCTCCGGAGTCTAGAACGGGCATTCAATCGATTGTTTGTCTAAAGACTTGACATGAGGCTTTCCTTAATGCGCACTCGTAGAACCGAACTCAATCCATAGCTAAGTCAAGCCGACAGGATAACCAAAGATCTATGGAGTTGGTCGGCTAGACTATGACTGAGTCAAGCGGACACCTGCTAATCTGCGCTTCCATTCGCCATAACATAGACCTAAAGCCAAGCCATCGACGAAGAACCTATCACCGACTTCTTTTCACACTTTGCCTGATACCTTAAGCTCCCACTCCTAGCGTGCTAAGCCGACTCAGTAAACAGATTCGCTAGTTGGGTCAATTGGTACTCTTTCAATTATCCGTATTGCAACGTGACGTATACTTTAACCTTCCCCATTCATTTCGAACCTCCGCAAGTCGCAAACCTGTCTGTCCTGTTGGGAAGGCAGGACGAGAACTATAGTATAGGACGGGAACTGCAGTGCTCTAATTGCTCCTTCTCCCTATGGTGGGTATTGTCTTCATTCGGTGGCGGCATCCTTGAATTATTATGCAGGATTGGCTTCTCCATTTCCGGTGGCATAATATTTCCTTGTTGGCATATTCTTATTTGAATCTTTCTAGCGTACGGTGAGAGCGTTCCCGTGTGAGGCACTAGTGGAAGTCGGCTTTGGAGATCGTAGAGATTGTTCTTTCGGCTGGATAAGCGAGAACTGATATACAGCAAGAGGGCAAGGCAGGAAAGCGAGTCTTTTCCTCCCAACAAAAGACTTAAATGAAATGAAATATTTGTACAGCAGGTCCCTTTTCCGGTTGTGGCGGACAGGCCTGAGAGATTCCCTTTTGTATTCTCTTTTTAGTCCCAGTTGTAGCCTTATAGACTTAATCTAGATAGCGGTGCGGTGGTTAGGAAGCGTCCATTCAAATTAGTAGCTTGTTGAGAAGCAAGTCACAATCGGGTAACGAATCTTTTCCAGAAGGACTGAAAGAGGGCAACCGAATGAAAAGGGGCTGAGCCATTCAAAAAAACAAAAAAGCCCTATCGTAACGTAAGGCTAAGGGTTTTGATATCCTCGATTCGACGAATCTTGTCCTTCTTCGCGTGTTGAAATAATTTACCTGGTGTGAAAAGTGAGCCTGAACTGACTTGGAAGTCCGATGAGTTGTTAAGGTTGACCTTGCCTCGAGAGCTGGGGAACGTGGTTGGTGCCCCGTCCCCTATTCAGCAGAGCGATCAAAAGCGCGCGCGTTGAGGAAAAGTAAAGTATAGAAAAAGATTCAGATTATCATTCCTCTTCTGTCGAATGATAGATACCACAAAGAAGAATGCCCGGCGATAGCATAGGTGCTCTTGCTCTCCTCAGTCACTGAGATTGAGTCCGTTCGACTTTCAGCTTGGTTGGCTTCAGTATCTGGAGCTGAAGCAAGCACTCTGCATACTGTATGAAAGAGTCATTCGATTCGAGTAGACACGTCAGCAGGTGGAGGTTCTGGCCTTGGTCTCTGTGAAAGGTCCTGCCGATGGGAATGGGAAAGAATCCATGTTCCAGTCTTATTACCGAGTGCAAACTGCTTTCTGTGGAAGGTTCGATTACGAGAAGGAAATAGAGGTCACAAGGTAAGATAAGGGACCGCTTTCCTTTTATTTATTTCCTTACGTGGAAAATGAATCAAATCATTGGGAGGGCCATGAGAGAAATCCACTTCGTACCTTCGTATCTATAATCTAAACACTTATCACCTCTGTGCCTTCTGTACTTCCCGGCTCCAGCAAGAGCCACAGTGACTAGAACAACAGTAAAGCCGCATTAATCAGTCAATTTGAATAGGGATTATGAACAGGCCCTTGGCCTTACCCGTTCGATTGATTGTTCTAAAGTCGAAGTTCTCTTTTGGCGCATTCCCCCCTGCTTTGTCAGATATGATGGGAAAGGAAACCTATTGAAGCCAATGTCCCAGGAGCTGATTCATGTATTTATTTACTTCCTCTAGGGACCAAGATCAGGATCTCTCTTGAGCTATTCCCTTAGATTCCCCTGTAGGCTCTTGGAAGTCTTAACCCGAGGTGCGTAGTTTTATTTCGATATTCTCTGACTCTTCCAGGATTTCATTCCTTAGGCCTAAAAGAAGGTAGCAACTACGAAAGCAACTTTAAAGACTGACGCAGACCTCTCGGAGGAAGTTGAGTTAGAAGTTAGAGGCTTTCTTTCCTCTGTCAGCTCTAGCTTTCGACTCTTTCTTTTCTTGATAGGGGAATAGATTTAGACTGTGTTCCCAGACTTCCTTGTAGTCAGTATTTCAAGCCCTAAGAAGTATCTGAAGTAGGGGAATCTATCCTTGCGAGTCTCTTTATTCTCTGCAAAGTCTGAGAAAGCAGTAGCATTACGTCCTGAGAATCAAGCAAGAACTCATTCTATTTACACGGGAAATAGTTAAAGCATGGCATCTTAGAGCCGTAAACAAGTCATTTGATTAGGAAAGCACTACGACCTTTGAAGGCGGAGTTCCCCATCCCTGTTAATCAATTCCGAAACCCTGTAATTCGATTACTATTCCCTCACGGGTCTTCCCACTGAACTACTATATAAGCAATTTATGCCTCTTTCCCGGAACTGACTTCGGAAGTAGAAGCTAGAGTCAATGCTGCCGTTGAAAGGCATTCTCTTGAGGATTGATGTATGGACTTAGTGCTTGAGGAGTTAGTGTGTTTAGATTGAGTTCCCACGAGCGGAGGATTGAATTACTCTATCTCTTGGTATTGCATTAGAGTCCGTAATAAGAGTTCGAAAAGAATTAGTACTTGAGGTGAATGAAGCCCTTCCTGCAGTAGGCTAATCTTGACTTCAAAGTCGAAATGAAATAGACTTTGCAGGAGAAAATGCCTTAAAGAGAAGAAGAGCCTTTCAATCGGAGCTTATCCTCTATTGCTAAATGGTTACTTTGTGATAAAAGAGATGCGGCTTTGACTTAAACGTCCGACCAGAATTCTAATGAATTAGTATTTCTAGGTTGGTAAAGCCCGTTCTTTAGATCGATCTATTGTTGGTACAATCCCATCCTCCTCCAGCTGATGATCTGGTAGGCTATGACAGGTAGGCCCGTAATAGACTGAGGTAAGATGATCCATCGCAGGCAAAGCCATTGAAGGCAGAATATTATTCTTTCGTTTTACACCGCTCTTCCTGTGATTGAAGAGGACATAAGTCCAGACAGAAGCCCGAGCAGAGAGAACTCTTTCAGGAAAGCGGGGACTAAGAACTTCAAAGAACCTTTGGTCGCCGTTTAAACTAGAACAATGAACTACCGGTTCGAAGAAGAGAAATCAATCCAATAGTGTTACGATACGAAAGCTCAATACGGACAAAACCAGAAGAAAGAAAGGCACTTAGGGCATTTGAAATGGTCCCTAGAAACTAAAGCCAAGCTAAGCCAATGTCCCTTTTTTCTTTCTCATTAGTGACGGCTGGTTTCTGATGGCACTGTAAGAAGCAAGGAGGGAGATGTATGTGGGAGTTAGGTTAGGATCGACCTCGCACCATTGGCGACGCTATGCCTCGCTCTTCTATCAAGTGAAGAGCTCGCCTCCACTTCACTCTCTTGAGAGCTAGCTGCAGGGGAATCTCCTTCGGTTGATTATCTTGTTTCGGAATATGCATTTCAAAACCTTTTTCTCTCGTACCCATTTGCCCAAACTCCGGTGATCTAGCTTTGGCTTATGCCATTACCGCTAAACCCGATTCTTCTCTTTTTTCGGATCCTTATTCTTTCTTTTTGTGACTTCTTTATTTGAATGACTCCTTTCCCTACCGGTGATGATGTTGATGATAGATATTTTCTTTCACAGTTCCACTTCGGGACAGCTTTCCTTGCCTTTCCTGCATTACCGGATTGATTGCTTTTCTATAGTAACCTACATTCCTGCAGCTGCAAAAGAATGCGATAGAACACTTTTTCTGACATCAGGAGATGAAAGCAGTCAAGCAGGCAACAAAGTCGACTATTCGTCTTCACTTCCTAAAAAGTGCTAAAAAGAGCCCTGGGCGCAGGCCCATCCCCAAGGGACTAAACGCATTCAGTTATCTTTCAAAGAACTTATTCGAGAACAATCTATTCTAAAAGCAACCTATTTGAATTTGAAAACAGCTTCTTTTAGGAATGACTATTCTGCAGCGGTAATTGCAAACAGAAAGGGAGCACCGCTTACTCAAGCACTAGTACCGTCTAAGCATACCACAGCTTTTACTCTGTTGCAGGTATGAAGTTAGTTCCATACCATGAAAAAGATTGAAATGGAACCAGGAAGACAACCCACCACTGGAACTTGCTTTGCTCTTCCCCCACCAGTTTGAGCGCTCTCGCATCAGAAGACTCGTGCCTAGAAGCTTTACCTGGTTATTCCGGACTCCTCGAGGGGTACTCTCTATTTTATTGCCCGGCTTAAGAACTTCATTACCAACATGCTTTTTTAGAGCATACCTCGCTCGATCGGTAGAATCCGCTGTCCGTAGGGTATTCATTAACTCAATAGGCCGTATAGGCCGTATAGGCCGGTATGATTAATATGATTAAAACGAATCTGTTTATCATTGCTTACTAACACTAACAAAATCTTCAATTGAAATCATTGAAATCAAGCTCCTCAAGGATCAAAACCCTCGGTAACCGGCGCTACGACCCCGTTGAAGTACCTCTGCGTAAACTAGAGATTCGTTGAACTATGTTACAGAATAGTGAAACTCATTCGACTGAAAGGAGAGGGAGAGGAAGATGCGGATATACAGATACTGAACAGGAGCGAAGCCCGGCGTTCATCCCGTAGTTGGCTTCGTTAGCTTAGTTCGAAATGGTCTGGAGGCCCTACCGCTTGGTCGGTCCACAAACACCCAGCCTGCTGATAGGTATTATGTAATAGAAGAATCTGGATCTGCGAGATATGGATATGAAAGAGGATACGCTCGAACCGGACCGCATCTCGAAAGACTTTTTTTGGCATAAATCGTCTTGGTAGGACCACTCAATAACCAATAGAAAAAGGGGCCTTGGTCGCTGCATCGCATTCATTAAGTGAAGGGTGCGGTTGGCCAAGTGAAGGGGAGAGGCGAGGTGGGCCCCTTCACTTGAGCTAATTTTATCCTGCTTTCCAGCGGAAGCAGCAATGTGGCATACATCATTTCATTTTTATTATTGTTGCTGCGAAGGTGAAGATACCCACGGAGCTCTTATTCCCTTGTGGGGTAGGGGGTAAGGTTCCGATCAGATCAAGGAATTGCGTAAATAATGCGGCTTAAGCGACCTTCACAGCCCATAACTTAGAACATAGGAAAAAGGCTTCTATCCGCACTTGCTAAATAGATGAGGTTTTCCGTTGCTTGGAATGAATTCCTTATCGCCTTAGTAGCGCCTTCTTTTCCTTCTTTATATGTAATTGCTTCAGTCTTTCCCCCGGTTGCCTTCTCCTTTCCTACGCTTTTAGGAGTTACTTTCCCTTTTTTAAACGATGGTTGTAAACAGTACCACCTTTGAAGAGCTATAAGAGCTATAGCGGAATAAAGGAATAAAATAAAAAACTATTCGTTCTGTCTCGCCTGCCCCTGAACGGTAGTCTTTTTAGCTGCAAGATCGGTACGCTATTTATTGTATTGCTTCCTGCGCGACTTTCCTGCTTTTTAGCTGCTCGATCGGTACTTAGTTGGCTAAATAGATGAACCCTTTCTTGCTTGCTTTTGGTTACCTCTAGTCTCCGTTTACTACTCTAGTCGGTGGAAAGCTAACCCTGAAGTAGATTTCCCCCGTGTCTGTTGTAAATATAGCAGTTAGCACCCCCGTCTCGATCGGTAGGCCCTATTCATTCTATCTATGATATTCATTCGGGTCTTTCTGTCATGAAATAGCAGTAGATTAGACTTTCCTACGACGTAGCTTCTATACCTGCTATTCGATCGTGTTCTCGGTATCGGTTGTCCCTTGAGATCGATTTCCTGATGATACCTTTCCTACTTACGTAGCGGCGGGCTTATCTTATCTCTTGAACCCCCGCCTCACCGATTAGCTGCATCCTGGAATTCCGTTCTTTAAATACGCCGAATTCTTGCTTTCTATAGGCCACTCAAAAGGCTGTGAAAACGAACTATGTCACGCGTGTCTGCTCTTTATGAGTCTATTCCCGTATTATACGCCCGCGCTCACCGGACTTTCTATTCTACTTGCTCCTGCAAGCGACCTCTAGTGAGAAAAAAGGGCATCCAATGCTTCTGCCATCGAAAAAGGTTAAGCCCCTACAATAGTACCTACAATAGTAGTGGGAAGATTTCTCCCAGGGAATTTTTTCACATCCCTATAGCCAGAGTCAGTCGTTGGAGTTTCTCCCTTTATAGACAATGAAAGTGTCCCTTCATCTCGACTAGTCCTGCCTTCCGTAGCAGTCCCGCTAACGGTAGTCCCTGCCCCTAGAGAGTCAGTTTCAATTGTAGTTGCTTTTGCCCTTTTAGGTAGCCTAGAAAAGGAGAATTCTTCTTTATATTATAAATAAGATATTATAAGGCATGGCAGGAGAAGAACCTGTAAAGCGCCTTAACGGCAGGTTGTTTGGGTTGAATGAGACCGGACTGAGCGGAAGGAAGGGGAACCCTACTCGCCAGCAAAGAGTTCTCTTGTTCTTCTTTGAACTGGACCCTGGCTAGAATGAACACGAACCCCAGGATTTCTATCCAGATTTGCCCTTCTACCAGTTTCAGTCATAATCAGCAGTAAGAAGGCCGCTTTTCCTAGGCTTCGGAAAGAAAAAGCTTTCGCCCCGGTCATCCAATATGCCTTAGGGAAGCTAGAATTAGTAGTTTTTGGAATCTGTTGAGGCCTAACCTCCGTCTACGTCTGAAGGCCAAGGGATCCCCTGACTATATAAGTCATATTTACCTACTTCTTTTGACCTAACGAGTGGAATGAAATGAAGCGAGCATAAAGAACGAGTAAGTTGAACTTCTTTTCCGCTTTCTAGACAGACCTCTTGTAGAACGAAATTCCCTGTCTACGATTCAGCCTATTCTTCCAATCCAAACTGGACGTTGAACCCATTTCATATGATGCATTGTCTGAAACGTATCCCCTAGTCATTACCGGTCCAAGCGAAGTCTTGAGTTGAGTGGACGGTCGACGGTGAAGGTATCGAAACAGAGTTTGAAAGGTCTGAAGGTGATTGATGGGAAAACAGGGTTTTACATTTCAAATAGTGCCAATGGATGCAGAGAAGGAGCTGTTCTCGCTGTGAATGAATGGGCTATTAGTACTAATTCTAATGCAATAAAGGTAGGGTTCATGTCCCAAGGGACCCACTCTTCTTTTGTGCCAGGAGCTTAAGCCGTTACACCAGTTCTGTTCCCATGCGTACTACCCGGTGCTTGCAGGTATGACTGGTGCCCTCTCTCCTACAGCCGGTCTCGGGATCAGTTGGTGGGACAGTAGACGGTGTTTGAAATAACCATTGTTTGCTATTTATAAATCTTAATATCATAAGAGAAGAAAGCGTAGAAAAAAAAGCTTTCTCTTTCTAATCGGCTTTTCAATCTGCGAGATACTAAAAAAGAGAGATTGGGTCAGTGTTCAGTGTACGACTCTCAAGTTCTTACCGAACTTACT
>Ga0157368_1000144_pt1:0-12500 | contig 34068 bp, 26 predicted proteins | sample AttbisABBM3_FD_113146 | JGI IMG/M metagenome (GOLD analysis project Ga0157368, IMG submission 113146) | Fungus gardens microbial communities from leaf cutter ant in Botucatu, State of São Paulo, Brazil - Atta bisphaerica ABBM3 | ecosystem: Host-associated > Fungi > Mycelium >... | reverse complement strand
GCGTAGGCAGATTAGAGCAATCCAATTTATTCCAAAAATAGGACTTCTCTTTCCTCCTCCTCGAGGATGATGGATCCGGGGAGCTACTCCCATATGTGCCTTTCGACCTGAAGGCCGATTGGGACATGGCTCCTTGCTCGAATTTCTTTTCTAGTCGGGGTCTTTGTTCGGCCTGCCCGCCCGCGTTAAACAAAGAGCATGCGCCGTTCCTCAATTGTTTGGTCAAGAGGGGTCCTTAACCAAAAAGGCCCTTCTCTCAGGACTGGATGGGACTGATATAGGAGTAATTTTTTCATCTCTGTACCATCACGATTACTTTATTTTATAAAGCGACTATCCAATTCCAATTGAAATTGAAAAAGGCTCGTATGGAGTGAAAACATGAAAAATACATCTTTAACTGGATTGCTAACTCTTTCTTCTTTCTCACAGGCTCGAGACTTACTCGCAGTAAAAAGATCCTTGCTAGCACTCGCTTCCACTTAGTAAATTACCTTCAAAAGGGCTTAAGACGAGAAAGACAGGTGTAACAGGATTTCTCATTTGCTTGCTTTCACTTGCTTTGAGTGAGGAGATGGTTATACTTCCTAGCGCCTGGCCTACTGGATTGGATGGAAGGCAACTAGATGACCTTAGTTCCACTGGCTGTAGGGATATAACAGAAGTCCCAAGAGAATTCACAAGCAAGAGAACTTAAACCGCTGGGAAGGCGCCTGGAAAGAAACTAGATAGATGGCAACTGGGCCTGAAACTAGATCTTTCCGAACTGGCTTTTGCCTAAGGGATGGGGAATACTTGTAACGGGAAGACCATTACGGAGACTGCCACGAAGGCTGGTGAGAATGCTGGTACAAGGGAGAATGCGACAATCTCAAGGGAACGGTCTAAAAAAGGAACTCACTTGATCACAGGAGGGGCTTACCCTACGACTGCTGGAGCGGATTGATACAAGTAATTGTACATAGGCGCCAGGGAAGAACCCCTTAGTCCTGCAAACTGGCGCGAGGAGTCCCCGATCTCTATGATCAAATAGGGCAGGCAGTCTATTTGAATGGACATCTGAGATGGCATCAAGCCGAGCACTAAAGAGATCTGGACTAAGGAGGACTTTAAAGCCTTCTAGCATAGGTGATGCCTTCCCAAGGTATGGTCTCTTCGGTAACAGGTATGGGCTTTGCCTTTGACTGTGCGGAATAAGAGCTCTTAGTCCTTTCGGCGTAAGTTCTTGTTTCGGGTTCATCAGAGCTTGAGAATCTAGCTAGGGCTTGCATATATAAGTATAAGAAGGAATGACTTTTTCTCGAATGCCCATCTAACAGTCTACTTGCTTCTGATCTATCAAACTGCTTGGGCATCTTTCTAGGTCAGGAAAGAGAAAAAACTGGTGATTATCCCTTTGTAGTTAACCCTTAGGGATAAAACCTTGGGCAAAGCCTCTCATTCCTAACAGATACGCTTCCCCCCGCCCTCTATAGACTGACCTAATCGACCCATCACACAAGGAGCCTTAACATCACGCTCATCAGGTAGGTATGGACCCGCAACGGTCTCAAATTCAGATAAATCTAGACCGGAAAATCTTTTTTTATTGCGATCCATAGCATACCGGACTCGGTGAGGCCAAAGCAAGCCTTGACTATCTTGTTGCCCTTGGGCGTGTAAGGAAAGGCCTAATGAAGTGGACTAGACCTAAGGGTGGGGACTCTACAATGCTTTCCTGTGGAATGAAACTATCTCTTCTATCGCTCAGGTGCACCTAAATTCTTACGCTTTTAACTCTCTTTACTTGTAGATGATAAGTCTACAGGTGCCAAGAGAAAATCGGTGCCTTTAAAACCACCCTGAATCCATCCTGGAAATTCCAGACTGATATCGGGAGATATTAGGTGACGAGGAGTCACTGAGATATCCCAACCGATACCCATATCATACAGCTTCCATAGATGACCCCAACGGACTAGAGTTTCGTCACGCTGGGATCGCTTCCACGATCCACTGCAGATAGGGGCATCAAAGAATTCCTGAATGGAAACATTCTCAGACATAGCCTTGGTATAGTACCACGAGACATACTTAAGCCACTGTGACATCCAATTACGGAGTACAGTACGCTCAAGTATCTCTCGCTCACCATCAAACGTAAGATCTTACACGATAGCCTGCACCACCTAAACGTTGAAGTACAGATATCTTTTCAATATTGTACTTTTCACGCAAAGTGGCCAAGCCTCGTAAAGACCGACAATCAGTTAAAGCTTTAAGAGATATAGGTGATAAATTCTTCTGAAGCTTATCAACCCAAAATCTCTTCCCAAATTCACAAGATCCATTATTAGATATTATTGATTTAGATCTTGAAATCTGGACACCTAACTGACTGAGAATCTGTTGGTAGTGTTCAGCAACCTGACTGTCAGCAATAACAATGTCATCACCGAGCAGTGCATAGTCTAAGAAAGGAGCGGTTCTATTCGGGTCAGCTCTGTGCGCAGCACACCACACAACAAAGTGATGTGATAACGCAAACAGTGACCATGACCCCTTATAACCTAAGGGTTGTCCAACAGTGAAGGATATATTATATTGCTTCTTAGTAAGGGGTTTACCTACTAAAAAGTTATTCAATCCTAAAGAGGAATTCACTACTGATGATGCAAATGTTGGGCCAAATAATGACTCAAACATTGTGTAGATAACAGATAGTGGCCATCGATCCGTTGCAGATTTAAAATAAAAATAGTAGATGTTATTTCCTACTCCTTCTTTCCGATCTCTGAGCCGGACCAATGGAGCCTCTTGACTAAAGGTTCCATCGGTACGCATACCTCTGAGAACAGCAAAAGCCCACTGATGGACTGGAGCAAGTAAACGTTGTTTCACATAATTGCAAATTGCAAATATGCGACGTTTACCAGCTCCGGCCAGGGTCTGACAAAGCCTACCAGTAAACAAAGGGACAGTCTCATACGCTGGTAATAAACTAGCAATATGAGGTCCTATGGATCTCTCATAATATTCAAGATCCATATTTGAATACTGCGTAGTACGTTTGATATCACCGGCATACAATACACGATGATACCAAAGTATACCTGGTGAAAAGAAGCCATCCTGGAATGAATGTATTTTATTTACATTCCAGGCATAAGCAGCAATTTCATGCTTCAAATTTGTAAAAATATTTGAAGGAATGAAACTGCTGATTACCTTTCCTTTTAACTCAGGACTAATGTCACCATCAGTGACAGTCCCTAAATACTTACGTTTCTTGTCCTTAGAAAATAACATTTTCTGGACTCGATAGTAATTAGATAGGTAAGAGTCAAGGATTGGCGTTCCTTTCCAGGTGGGATAATAAGATATACCTTTGTACAAAGGTATAGTCCTAATGGCGGGTACATAGCGATACCACAACTACTCTGACTGATCCTTCATTTCAGCCAGAAAAGATGTGATTTTGTCCTTATACCCCTCATAATCTTGAGGTACACTCGTAATAGAAGAAAATGTTTTCTTACTAATACGAGGTGCTAATTCGATCACTTTTGATAGACCGAACCATGAGAGATATAGTTTCACTATGTAGTCGCCTCGCTCGGATCTATCCCTAATGTGCTTTCTAAGAACACTAGGAATAATCCGAGGAATCCCTGATCGTGTCAGAGATACTGACACAGAAAGGGTCTGATGTTTATCATGGCTTAACGCATAGTAACGCTGTAAACAGACGCCACATTGCTTTAAATAAAGCGCCAAGAATAAAAGACCAGATCTCTTCTGTATCTGCCGTACCTCTCTTACAAAAGAGACAACCGCTAACCCGACTTCACGTGTTAAGGAACCAGATCTCCTTACACCTGTAACTGTACTAATCAATCATACTTCATTTTTGAGTAGTTGGCTCAACAAATACAGGAAGGAATGGAAGTGATGGCGCTACTCCTCTGTCTCGTTCGAAGCATTCTTTCGGGCACTGCATTTGAAGTCCTCCGCTGCTACCTTGACGGAGGCAGGACTTATCTGATTGTCTGATTCAGCGTTCTCGCTCTTCCTTTATGGCGATTTAGTGAATACTAACTTACAATCTGTCTAGCCTCGGATCGCTATCCCTAGGCCCGGAAGTCGGAACTAGTAAGACGCGTAGCCCCTTCGACAAGAAAGGGAACAGCTTTAGATAGTCAAATACGGTAAATCAAATAAGTATAGTGGAATCTCATGCTAACTGTGAGGGAGGTGCTTAGAGAACTACCAGGGATGCTTTCCAAGCGATAGACCAAGGGAATAGCTTACCCAAAAGGCCAGGGATCTATTAATCTGACTTCGTTCGTGCCATTGCTCACTGAACTCCTAGAAAGAGGAGAGTTCAGACTTAGTGTTACAGCTTTAGGTTACTTACTGTTAGTAGTTTAGTGGTCTTGTTACAAGGCTGTACTAGAGTTGTTTACTAGATAATTGGTAAGCAAAAGAAGTCTGAAATTACATAGAATAGAATCGCACTTCTCCTGATGACTAAGTAGCAGTGGAATGGAAGAAGATAGCTGCTATGAGTTCAATAGGCTCTGAAAGCCTAATCTCTAGTCCCGTCAGTCTGTGACTAATGCCTTAAATCGAAGAAGCTACTTTAGCTGCTTTCTGATCAGAAGGATATTCCAGCCTAGGAGCGGACTATTCCAAGGGAAGAAATGCATTAATCAGTCAGTCAGAAGCCTTAGATTCCATTCCAAATCCCCTGTAATATCTTACTTATCCCCGGGAATCTATTACTACATAAACCCTTAATGGATCAAACCGTAACTACTAACCTGCAAGCTTCCTCGCCCCGACTTCCTCACCTCTTGTAGTAAAGGCAGGAGAAAAGCAAATTAAACCAATGTCTCCAGCTTCATCATAAAAGGTAGACGCCCGAGAAGTTAGAAAGAGGTTGGCCGAAAGGCCCCCAATTCCCATTTCTTCAAGACCCCGGGATGATATGCCAATTTACCCTCTTTCAACAGAGAAGGTTGAGCTAGCTTACACGCTCTGAGCCTAAGAGGATGAAATGCCAGCAAGAAGGAAAGCATCAAGTCTTAATGCCTCTGATCTGCCAACTCATCTCTTGGACTCTCCATAACGAAGACAGAGGAAATAGCGTAGAATAGAATGGAATCCGCTCCTCTATCTGTTAATCTCTTCACCGGAAGACAGAGTTCAATCAGTCAGTCTAAGTCTTCTTACATGCCCTCAGCCGAGAAGGCAGGGGAGGAAGGATGGACTTCTTCTCAGTTTACTTCGTCATCCCCAGAAGCCATTTAATCTGTCCTGGACTCTCTACTTTCCTATTTTCAGTATGTCATTTCCGGTCCGTAAGCCGCTTTCCTCGGATCAGGTGGAAAAGCTACTTCTCTCTCATCATAGGGGAGATTAGCCTGATCATAGCCTCAACGTTGACAATCTAACTTTAAATAGCGATTTTTCTCTTCCCAAGTATGCTCGCAGGTGGTCAGTCTTCACAGTTGGAACACCAGAATAAAAATATTCCGAACAAAAAAGTTTTTTTATTTTAATTGCCAATGATCAACAATGTGAATACCCGAGCCTTGTCCATTTGAGGCAGATAAACCCACATGCATAAACTCCTTGAATTGCTCGGTGCTTGTTTTCGTAAGTTGCATACCTTACTAAGCTAAGGGGCCCCTATAAAAGATGACCCAGGGACCTTAGGCGCTAGTGGTGGGTTACCTAGAAGTCCATTTTGAGCTCTTGACTGACCAAGTCACTAAAGGAGCTTTTCCTGTAAAGTCCAATTAAAAAAAGTAAGTGATTATAATTATAAGTACCATAAAGGAAGAGAAAGAAGATTCATGGCAATAGAGCGAAATTTAGCTAGGCGTATGATTGAATACCGATCTGATCCCGTGTGCGGATGTATAACGTCGTGCAAAGCGCTTGAACGCAGGCTTGGTGTAACTAAATCCATTCAAGCAAAGTGGATTGGATGCAGGTAAGCAGATTATGCTTTACTAGAAAAGAAAAGACTCTTGTAGTACTCCTGCGCTAACAACACCCTAAGCGAACTTGTCGTACCGGTTCCGCTTTGAGCGCTTCCCTTCACTAGAGTGAAAATAGATCTTTCTTACTTGTTCAATTCATCGAGATTGGCTTGGTCTTCAGTTAATGTTAATAAAGGACTCAAAAATAAGTCCCTAACCATTATTGTACCCCTTTAGAGGTAAACTGATGTCGTAGCAATCCTTAAAACAAAGCAGTGATCCATAAACCCTTTGTAGGATGACTCCAATGGGCTTTCATCTTACTTTTTCCTACCGGATCGACGGACGCGGAAAACTCTCTTCGTCTCCGTTAGTGCTGTGCTGGTCGTGCAAGCTACTTGTTGCTAAGGTCGACAATCGGGAGCAAATTTTTTTGCCTAAGCTCACTTTGTCTTAGTTGGTAAATCATACTTTTTAAGAATATAAAGAGGGAGCTTGCAACTGCTTTCTATTAAATGGAATGAATAACACTACTCAATCTAGTCTTTATTTCTATGTCACTAAGAAGAGGTAAGGGTGCCATTGACACCTTAGTCTAAATGAAAGTAGATAAGGACAAAAGCTTGAATAGCTCTTCATTCCTTGAGCTCGACTCGGTCGCTTTGCTGTTCTTGACAGTCGCTACGTTCCTCGAAGGGAGACCACTTTGCTTAGGACTTTTGATAGGCACCTGGGGACAAGCCTTTAGATAAAGAATTCGTTCTTTCCCCTGACTAAGCATCAAAGCGCCCTACCGAACGGTTTGTCTCTCAGCCTATTCGAGCGGTCTACTTACCTACCTATCCGATGTAAGAGCTTCTTCTTTCGTCCTGTAGTCTTCTTTTAAAAGAAGGAATGCCCCAACCACGATTAAGCGCTACGAAATCCGCCCTCCATACCATGACCTCTCTATATATAGGAGCCTTACAAGACTTAGACAGCTTCGAGAAGACTCCCGGGCTTGCCTGAGGAGCTATTTCAAATGAGACAGGAATGAAAGCAAGGCCGAGAGGGGGAGAGAATGGAGAATCCTAGGACTTCAAGAAAGTCAGGCGAATGGGGCCTATACCTGAAAGCACATAAGCTCGCATTCCAAGGCTTGGAATGCTAACTAAATCGAAAGCTAATGGAAGGCTGGAGGACCTGGCCCACTAAACTAAAGGATAGGCGTATGGAGGAGGAGAGTTAGTTAAAGCTGCACGGGACCTATTGCCTCCACTTCTCCTTAAGGTAGAGTTTAGCTTATTCATGAGGATGATTCGTAGTTCTCATAAGAAAAGAGATTACTTATGCAATTACCGATTCGAATACACAGCTAGACGTAGGCAATGTAATGAATGCTCGCACAGACGGAATAGAATACCGGATTGGACCTTAGCCGCTCGGGAATCGAATCCTTCTCCACCAGGAAAAGAAATCGCCACTTAGCTGACATCTTTTCATACGTACTAGACCCGGAGTACAGGCAAATTCGGAAGAAGCCGCTTACACGACTTCCACCCCTTACCATACTTCCAATACAGACAACTCAAGCAATAGGTTTGACATCACTCCTGCAAGACAAAGACTCAATCAAGAACCAGAGAAACTGCAATCAACCTTAGTCAAAGACTAGCCACATCCCCTGCACCCTGACTCTCAGTCTCAGTCAACTCAAGGTGAGAAGAGAAAGGCCAGCAACTGCACTAACTGAGGGACACATTGAAAGCAAGAAAGAAATAGAACTTAGACAAAGAACAATAATACGGAAATCCGAGTCGGCCGGATACACATTCACTCGTTAGCGACTCCTACTAAACAGCCAGACAGAGAAGGAAAGCAATGAAGCCCGCCGGCTATTATACATTCCCTGAGACAGGAAAGCCTTCGCATACTCGCCCTCGCTCTGAGTACCCTTCCTTCCACCGGGCTGAACATCCGGGATTGGACTCTTGATTGCTTTCCTGACTGACTGAACATTTATGAGAAGCCCTATAAATTAATTGTCGTACCAGATCGCTTCGAAAGGCGCTTGCTTTGGTTAGTTTCCTTCAGCAGCCCGCGAACTTAACTTATGTCAGAGGTGATTAGTTTCCTTACGTGGCGGCGGGGTCGTCACGAGCAATAAGCGTCGACAACATCTTTCTCCTACCTTCTTTTTCCATGAGTGGGGACTTATTCTTTCTTATCAATCTAACTCTACCATAACCTCTTCGAGAAAGCACTAATGAACTACGCCATCCCTGACACTTATGCGGTGACCATTCGATATCGCCCACAAAGCTAAGAGAGTTTCTCGGAAGAGAAAACATCTTACCAGGACGATCGAACCCTTATACTATACGTAGGGTACCTGTTTTTACTATAGCGTCCTAGACTCAGTTGATCAGATCCTTCTTTTTTCATCGGAAGCGAGAGTCTGAGACAAGGCTGGCTAGAACGAGTTACCTAGCTAGGCCTTCGAGACTTGGTACCTCGACGATGATACAAATCGAAAGCTGCGAACTCTCTTTCCTACGTCTTCTTGATCTCGCCCGAAGAGGCCTTTCCCACCGAAATAGTTACTTAAGTTGATCTCTTTTTCTCCCTGAAAGGGAAATTCTTGAGTGAAGGCGCTAAGGAGTCGCGCTTACCTTAGCAAAAGAACTCTTTCCACACCTTCCAATTAAGTGCTCCAGCTTGCAGGCCAAGGAGTCACCTTAGTGTTGAAGGCGAAGGCGGGGCTGCTAAAGCTCGTTCCGAAAGACCTATACCTGATTAGGAGTAATGCTTACCAATGGAAGGAGAAAGAAGGCATACTAATATGGAGAAAGGGCTACCGCCAAAATGAGACTCTTACGCAACTAGAAGACTTGCCCAATAGGTGAAGGATCGCCTCTATGTCGGAGTTCGAACATTCGTTCGAGTAGCTAAATGCCTGAGTCAGGTCTTCGGCAATGAGTTTTCTCATAAGCTCCGTACAAAAGGTCAGTCCCAGCGCTACAATAGAAGAAGATAAGCCTTCGCGTACCTAGCCCCACATGGAAAGTAAGGGAAGCAAAAGGAGGATATATAGATTTGCGGAAGAACTCTGCCCGAGAAGCTTAAGCTTGAAAACGGTATCGTACACACTTCTATTTATTTTAGTAAACAAAAACCGGAAGAAGGTTCCAGCGGAAAGGTAAGCACTCGCTTTAGCTACAGTCGCAGCATAGCGCGTTAACGGTGCCCTGGAAGCTTTCCAAGTTAAGCCAAGACCACGGGCAGTTTAACAAACGAGCAAGAGGGGATACCCTTATGAACTGAACGAGAGTAGGTCTAATTCCGGTTTGGGGCTGAATCCAACATTATTCATGCTAAGACAACGGAGTGGGTAAGCTTACTCTTTAAGCCAAGGGATCAAAAGAATAGGAATAAACCATAGGATAGGGGGATAGATGATCCTGCCAAGGGAAAGAGAGTCAGACTGCGATATCTATCCATAGCGCTATCCTCCTCAATCGTACCGTACCGAGCGAACCTTTTCTTCGCAGTCTTGCTTGCTGGCTTGTTTTACTCTACTCTATAAACCTAATGAATGGTTCAATTCATTCATTCTTGTCTCTCCTTGGATTTGAAAACGAAAAGCCTCTGCTTCATCCTTCCTCACCATCCTCTCCTTTCAGTCGAGTTCTTACAAACCTCTCCTACTGGTCGGGCAACGATTCCGGTTAAAGATTTCGCCTTTACCTTTACCTACCCACCGATTCTTTTGAGAAGAATGAATTCAGAAGCCACACAATACTAAAGAGCGCACCGCAGCTCGCAACGCAATAGCGCGCTCCCTTCCCTTAACGCTATAACCGCGCTCTCGCATGGGCTGCTTGCTCTGCTGTTCGCGCGGTTCCTGCCTTCGCTGCTTCTAGCACTGTGCCTAATAAAGCACAGGGCTTCTTATGGCTCACATTCATTAAGAAAATTGGTGGATACCTCGGTTAGTTTTTTGGGACCATGTCCCATCAGTGATGGACCTCTCAACCGGTTGGTTTCAGAATGCCTATACATGTCATGTGTCACATAAACGGGGTACAAGGACCCCGTGGGCTTGAGAGCATGATATGAATCCCAATTTGATTCATATGATTTGAGTTTCCATTATTGAACTTTTATTCTATGTCAGGATTGATGGTGAGAGCTTAAAGTCATATACGTTGCATTGGCCAATGCAACGTTGGCAGGAGTATGCCCCCCTTAGAAGTTACTATCGTGATAATGGAGTCCGACTTCTTGCTTGTGGTACACCATCTGAGGTATCTCTTTTAAAAGCATTTGGCAACTTGTCCATCCAAAGCTCTAGGAATAGAGTCAGAGATCGAAGACCTGTACGGTAACCTGTTTCGGTTCTATGCTTTGAATCCGTGCATGGAAGATCACAGACCACCCGAAGAATGAAAGGGAAGGCGGCTAAGCTTGACTTGTGTTGTGCGAGCGATGATGAAGGTCTGCCTTGGCAAATTAGAGTGACTTTGACCGCAGCAAAGGTACAGACATAGGCACATCTTTTCGACCGGGGAATAGTTTTTCTCCGGTCCTTGCAGGACCCTGCTCAAATAATATCTTGCTTGTTCATTACCATCTCCGTTCTTCTGCGATAAGAATGCTCCCAACGACTCGTTTGCGGCTGATGATATGTATAGCCGTAGCGGTTCTCCGGGCCTAGGAGGTATTAGAACTGGTGCCTCAGAGAGGTCATTCTTAATTCGTTGCAAGACTGGGGCATGGCTCTCGTCCTAAAAAAACTCTTCATCCTCTGTTGTCTTGAGCAGTGGGGCGAAAGGCTGGATTTTACCTGCAAAGTTGGAGATGAACCGCCGGGGAAATTGATCTGTCCGATCAAGCGCCGCAACTCCTTTTTGCTTCTTGAGGGGGGTGCTTCCTTGATTGCCCTGAATTTCTTCTTGTCAATTTCAACCCCTCTGTTGTGCACTAAGAACTTTAGGAAGTTTCCTGCTGTTACGCCAACAATTTTTACGGGTTCATCTTCAAGCCGTGTTCTCGCGCTCAAACACTGTCTGTCTTGAGATCAGACAAATGACCCTCTCTACAGGGAAAGACTTCACAACTACATCGTCAATATACACCACCTCTACGATGTTTACAATAAAGTAATGGAAGATGAGGTTCATTGCTCGCTGGTAGGTAACTCTAGCGTTATTCAGACCGAAGGGCATCACCTGCCAGCAGAATAGTCCGTCTGTCCAACAGCACCCGGACAACGGAACGCTGTTTTTGCCTCGTCCTCTTTGGAGATGAAAATATGGTTATACCCTAAGTGACCGTCCATGAATGACAGAATTTTTTGCCCAGCAGCTCTGTCCACTAACAGATCAGCGATTGGCATTGGGTTCTCGTCTTTTGGTGGGGCAACATTTAGATTCCGGAAATGCATTCTTTCCCCCCCAACCCTTGCTCTGGGCTTTTTGTTGGGGCAAAAATACGATAGATAAGGATCTAATGCGAACCTTGACGCCCGACGGGCGATAAAGGTAAGGTAAGGGACGGAACCAATGCTGTGTGGAAAGATGCAACGAGGAAACCTCTTCCCGTCCCGGTCGAAAGCCGTGCAAAGACGTAATAGGATACTGCATCTCGTAACGGTAGAAAGAGGAAAGGCTAAGCGAAAAAGGTTAAGATGGCTTTTTTTTTGAGTTATGGCCACTAGTCATTCGGATTTCTCCTTACTCATGTCAGTATTCTCACTGGGCATTTAGCTAGCCTATATCTCCGCTTTCGGCTTCCGTACTCAACCGTCTCTCTCCTTAGTCCGATCCTAGCCTCTATTGATTGAGAGGGTTTAAGACTCCTTTTATGCAATTATGAATTCCACGGAACTTTCTCGATTCCAACGCAACTTATCCTTTTGGAGCTGACGTAACAAACTACGCGAGCCTCCCGACGAAGCCAACATAAATCCTATCCGAATAAAAAAAATAAAAGGCAGTTTCATTATGGTGGTATACCAGCCGCCTGTTCTGGAACTTCCAGTTCCAATCGAAGCATATATATCCGTAAATGGATTTGTATGTATAGCCACTTCAGTCGTGCTCGTTGTTTCTCGAAAGTATCTTTTTTCTGGGAACATGGTCAACCAGAAATTATTATGTTCGCGATTCTTCATCCACCGATGCAGAAAATGCTCCAGTTTTCCATTCTCATATGAGGCCGGAAAGTTTATTGGCAACAGGTCGGCACGAAGTGATTCATCATGCTCAAACATGAGGCGATCGTTCGTTAGGGACGGTTTATAGATCATCAAATTCCCACAAATGGAATGAGAAGTGGGTCCATGTAAATGATCGAGACCTCGCAAACAACAACGCTCCTTCCCCATATGGAGTTCGGAACCCAAAGGCAATCGTTGAGTGAACTGTATCTTCTTTGTGTTAGTTGACCTAAGCCGCACCATTACTGCTGGGGTGGGGCTCGGCCTCCGAACCGTACGTGGGACGAGTTTCTGCCTCATACAGCTCGGGCCGAAGACCGGGGGAAGTTTAG
>Ga0157368_1000143_pt1 | contig 34143 bp, 32 predicted proteins | sample AttbisABBM3_FD_113146 | JGI IMG/M metagenome (GOLD analysis project Ga0157368, IMG submission 113146) | Fungus gardens microbial communities from leaf cutter ant in Botucatu, State of São Paulo, Brazil - Atta bisphaerica ABBM3 | ecosystem: Host-associated > Fungi > Mycelium > Unclassified ... | reverse complement strand
TAAACGAATTTACTAGCGAATTGACTTCGCAAATGTTTTTGCATCAAGCACTAAGCTTGATGACCCTACACATTTGTTTCATCGAAACGATATTCAGTTTTCAATGATCTACAAAGCGGATGACGGGAATCGAACCCGCATTCCCAGCTTGGAAGGCTGGAGCACTAGCCATTGTACTACATCCGCATGAGCGTTTTTTATAACCTGTCGCCTCAACAACATAATCTATAATACACACTCTCAATATAAACGTCAAGCACTTTATTTAAGAAACTTGCAATATATCATTATTTACTTATGAACAAACATAGCATCCCCAAATGAGAAGAAACGATAACCCTCAGAAATGGCGTGTTGATAAGCGTTAAGAATATTTTCACGTCCCGTAAATGCCGCTACTAACATAACCAAAGTTGACTTTGGCAGATGGAAATTCGTAATAAAAGCATCAACAACCGTCCAATTATAACCAGGTTTAATAAAAATATCTGTCCAACCTGAATCCTCACGTAACTCACCATTAAACTTAGACCCAATTGTTTCTAACGTACGAATTGATGTTGTACCAGTTGCAATCACCCGCCCACCACTTTGTTTTACATCATTAAGTGTCTGGGCTGCTTCAGCTGTTAACTGATAAAACTCGGAGTGCATCTTATGGTCTTCTAAATTAGTTTCTTCAACTGGACGGAACGTTCCTAAACCAACGTGTAAGGTTAACTCAACTAATTTAATACCCTTATCAGCTGCTTTTTGCAATAGCTCAGGTGTCCAATGCAAGCCAGCGGTTGGCGCAGCTGCTGAACCATTGACCTTTGAATATACCGTTTGATAGCGCTCTTTATCCGCCAAAGTTTCTTTAATGTAAGGTGGCAACGGCATCTCACCTAACGATTCAAGAATTTCTAAGAAAATACCATCATATTTGAATTCAACCATTCGACCGCCGTGCTCTAGTTCGGCAGTCACAACGGCAGTCAATCGGCCATCGCCAAAAACAATTTCTTGACCAACTGGATATTTTTTAGCCGGCTTAACCAACGTTTCCCAAACATCACCATGATCTTGCCGTAGCAACAACACTTCAACGTGCCCCCCTGTCCCAGGACGTTCACCATATAACCGAGCTGGCAAAACACGTGAATTATTCATCACTAAAGCATCACCAGGATTCAAGTAATCTAAAATGTCATAAAAATGGCGATCCTGCATAGCGCCGGTTACACCATTTAAATCTAACAATCGTGATCCATCACGTTGCGTCAATGGCGTTTGCGCAATTAGTTCAGCTGGCAAATCATAATCAAAATCTTCTAACGTATAGTGTGGTACTGACATAATTTTTAACCCTTCTTTTCTATATAAGGTAGTTGCAAATGCTCATAAGCGGCTTGTGTAACCACCCGACCACGTGGCGTACGCTGTAAAAATCCAATTTGTAATAAATATGGTTCATACATTGATTCAATCGTATCAACTTCCTCACCAATATTAGCAGCAATTGTATTGACACCCACTGGTCCACCCTGGTAAAAGTTAATCATTGTTTGCAATATTTTATGATCAACTTCATCAAGTCCTGCAACATCAACTTTTAGTAAATCAAGCGAGAAATCGACCATTGCATCATCAATCTCCTGACGATTTTTGACCATAGCAAAATCACGAACGCGCCGTAATAATCGATTAGCCACACGTGGTGTCCCCCGAGAACGGCGAGCTAATTCAAATGCTCCTTCCGACTGAATAGTTGTTGCAAAAACATCAGCCGATCGCGTAATAATTTGCGCTAGTTCCTGTGTCGTATAGTATGCCATGTGCTCAACAATTCCAAATCGATCGCGTAGTGGTTGTGATAACATGCCGGCACGTGTCGTAGCACCAATCAAAGTAAATGGTGGCAACGGAAAATGAATTGGACGCGCTGTTGGACCTTCACCAGCAATAATATCAACATAGAAATCTTCCATCGCCGAATACAGCATTTCTTCAACAGTCTTAGGCATCCGATGAATTTCATCAATAAACAACACATCACCTGGTTGTAGTTCATTTAATAGTGCTAATAAATCACCTGATTTTTCAATAGCAGGTCCCGAAGTTGTTCGGATACCGACGCCCATTTCATTTGCAATTACCATTGCTAATGTTGTCTTACCTAATCCAGGCGGTCCATACAATAAGACGTGGTCTAACGGTTCCTCACGTTGCCGTGCAGCCTGAATATAAACCTGCAACCTTTCTTTGAGCGGTTCTTGCCCGATATATTGACTTAATCTAGTTGGCCGCAATGATTTTTCTAAATGCTCTTCTTGAAAATCAGCCGTAGTATCTCTTAATATATCGTCAGCCATATCATGAACCCCTTTCTATTTATCTCTTTGATAACTACTGTAGTAACTTCAATCCTGCACTCACATAAGCAGCTGTATTCATCGGTGCTTCATTCTGCAAAACTTTTTCAACTCGATTAATTTCTTTTTTTGCATACCCCAATGATTCTAGCGCTAGCATGGCGTCCGCTAATTCAGTATTTAACGTGACATCTTGTTCCGGTAATACTAAATTAACTTCTAACTCATTATTAAATGGTAAATCGGCTAACTTATTTTGTAAATCAAGCACCATTTGTTGAGCTGTTTTTTTACCAATGCCAGGAAACTTCATTAGGAAAGTAACATTATTATCAGCAATAGCTTGTACTAAGCCTGTATGATCGGCATTTGCTAAAATTGCCAATGCCGACTTAGGACCAATGCCTGAGACATTTAATAACTTTTGAAATAATAATTTTTCATCAGCTGTTATGAATCCATAAAGGGATTGTTCATTTTCCCGTGTAATTTGTTCCACATAAACGCGTTCCAATTCATGCAATGGAAAAGCATACGGATTAGCAACTAACACCCTGTAGCCAATTCCACCAACTTCCACGACGATGTAATTGGGGGCAATTTCTGTAATAACCCCATTTAAATATTCATACATCGATGCTAACCCTCGCAATCTAATTAATTATTGAACTAAGTATACCAAAATTCTCCTAATTGCGTGATGCCAATCTTAAATTTAACCTAACACAAACCAATCAATACCGTTCATCTATTCTCAACAAAATGTTCATATTTAATTCACATTTATCTTCTATTATAATTTTATCAGCTTTTAAATAAGTTGTTTCGCCACCCACGGGCGAAGTAATCTGCTTGACGCGAGCACTATTTGCTTATTAGTCATACACCTATTTACCTACAGCAAAAATGGACCTAGTCATAATGACTGGTCCATTTTTGTTTTACATTAATTTAATTTGCCGCATAGTTTGGCGCATCCTTTGTCAATTCCACATCGTGTGGGTGACTTTCAGCTAAGCCAGCTGCCGTGATTTGTGTAAATTGTGCATTTAAACGCAATTGTTCAATATCCTTTGAACCAGTGTATCCCATTCCTGAACGTAACCCGCCAGCAATTTGGAACAAATCATCTGCTACCTTATCTGCCATAATACTCTCATCAACCATTGTTGCAATTGCCCCTGCTGCAATTGCCTTCACAATATCACCAGAATAGCGAATTCCAGCCCCAAGAATAACAGCCTTATCAAATTCAGCAGCTACTTCAGCTAATGCCATCGTCGTCGTAATTGTGAAAATTGGCTCGTTTGGTTTAGGCGCCAATACTAGCACATCAACCCCAGTTGCAAGGACTTGTCGAGCTACCGTTTCATTAGCAATTGGTCCAACCAAAATAGTTAGTGGTGGCACTTGTTGCGTTAATAATGATAATGTTTCCAACGCTAATTCAAGATTATCATCCAATTCAAAGTAAATAACCTCTGCACCTGCCGCATGTAACATTACCGCTGTTTCAAAAGCATCCGTAGTATTCTTAACGGCAACCCCGACAACCGCTGTTTCAGCTGAAGCACGAATTGCCTGAACATCTGCTAACTGTGTTTCACCAGCAGGTAAAATGGCCACTGCACCATTATCAGAAAATTCTTGTGCAATTTGCTTAGTTACCATTTCAGGCATCCCAATAACTGGCAACTGTAAAGTCACCGTTCCTGATAATTTAGTTGCTAAGTCGACTGTGTTAGGTAAGACGTTTGAAGCACGTGGTACCAACAAAACTTGATCTAGACTTAATCCTGCAACAGTTGTTTCTGACATTTTTATTCCCCTTTTAATTAGCAACAATGCGTGATACTTGTGGCAAACGAGTGTAGTCTAATTGATCCTTTAGATTATGGATGTTTCCACGCGTTGCAGCTTGCCCAACTGATGTCATACCAGCTACCGCTAACCCATGACGCATATCAACAACCACACCATTCAAAACATCATTCAATGCACCCTTGTAAGCGGTACGTGCTTCAATTCCCTCAGGTACCATCTTATTAGCTTCGTTCACTTCACCTTGGAAGTAGCGATCCTTAGACCCGTTTTCCATGGCTGCAATTGATCCCATACCACGATAAGCCTTAAATTGATTTCCTGTCGCCTCATCTGTGAAAACGTCACCAGGCGCTTCCATTGTTCCGGCCAACATTGAACCAAGCATGACAGCATTTCCGCCAGCAACAATGGCCTTGACGACATCCCCCGAATCCTTAACACCACCATCAGCAATGATGGCCTTTCCTAGTTCTTGGGCAACTTGAGCAGCGCTTGAAATTGCAGAAATTTGTGGGACACCAACACCAGCAACGACACGAGTTGTACAGATTGAACCGGGGCCAATCCCAACCTTAACAATATCTGCCCCAGCTTCATATAGTGCACGAGCACCTTCAGCCGTGGCAATATTTCCAGCAATAATATTTAATTCAGGAAAGGCATCACGAACTTCACGCACCTTACGTAACACACCTTCTGAGTGACCGTGCGCTGAATCAAGTACAATTGCATCTGCCCCGGCTTCAGCCAAAGCAGCAACACGCTTTGTTGTATCAGATGTAACACCCACGGCACCGGCAACAATCAAGCGCCCTTCTGCATCAGTTGCTGCTTGTGGGTAACGCACTGTATCAATCACAGCCTCTTTAACTTGCTTGATATGTGCGGCTTGTTCGGCAATCACCATGTTTTTGTGGATAACACCCATGCCCCCCAATAGCGCCATTTGTGTTGCCAAGCGGGCTTCTGTCACTGTGTCCATGGCCGCTGAAATAATCGGTGTATTCAAGTGCAAAGTTGGTGTCAAAGTTGTTGACAAGTCAATTGCTTGTCCTGCTAAATCATGACTCGTTTCGGTGAATACCTCAACATCTTCAAACGTCAATCCCATTGGAATAAATTTATTTGCTGCACTAAAACGAGACATAATACCCTCCAAATTTTTTGTAACAAAAAAGCATCTCTGGATACAGTGATCCACAAATGCTTACGAAGAGAGTCTCTTGTTAGTCATTTGCGGATTGTCGCCAATTTCGGTAGGCGGTAGAAACTAACTGGCCATTTTCCAGTCATTAAATCTGCAAGTGCAAAAATGTTTTTTGTAAAAGTTATTGTTGAATATATTACACGCCTCAGCTGAGATTGCAATAGATTTTAGATTAGAGTTTTTTCATTTTTTACTTTTACTAGCGGTTAACTTGTTTACTAGGGTCTATGTGTGCAAGGATCGCTAGATAAGCGTACAATAAGACTTTATATTCATTCTTGCAAATTGGAGGATCCAACGATGATTCAACAAAAACTTGCTAGTTTCCCCACCTGGCAACGCAATCTATTTATATTGTGGTTTGGGGTCTTTATGACAGGGATTGGTTTTAGTGAAGTGCTCCCTTTTCTCTCCCTTTACGTTGATACAATGGGCGATTTTTCCAAAAACCAACTAACTTTTTATAGTGGGTTAGCTTTCGCAATTACCTTCTTAATGACAGCAATCGTGTCGCCATTTTGGGGGAAATTAGCGGATAGTCGCGGTCGTAAACTAATGCTACTACGTGCTTCCCTAGGGATGGCCATTGTTTTTGCGCTGATGGGCCTAGCACAAAATATTTGGGAATTGATTTTACTGCGTGCTTTACAAGGTCTATTCGGTGGCTTTATCTCAAACGCCAATGCCATGATCGCGACACAAACACCAAAAGAACGCGCAGGGTACGCCTTGGGGTTCCTTGTAACAGGTGTTACAGCCGGCCAACTACTAGGACCTTTTGTTGGTGGTATTTTGGCCTCAATTGTTAGCTATCGCGTGTCATTTTTTATTACTGGCTTTATATTACTGCTAGTATTCGTACTAACCCTTACGTTAGTCAAAGAAGAATTCACCCCGATTGCACGAGGTGCCTCACCCTCACGTAAAGAAGTCTTTAGCATGTTAAAGTATCCACAACTTACAATCGGCTTGTTCACAACCACTTTTATCATTCAAACTGTGAATTTATCGATTAACCCTATTGTGGCACTGTTTGTACGCGAGTTAAATCATCATGCTAGTAGCACAACTTTTTGGGCGGGAGCCGTTGCGGCCATGCCTGGAATTGCAACAATGATTGCTGCGCCGCGATTTGGCCGACTGGGTGATCGAATTGGTACACACCGAATGGTGATGATTGGATTCGCGATGGCCTTTGTCTTCATGTTACCAACTGGGTTTGCAACCGCCGTTTGGCAGTTACTCATCCTCCGCTTTATGATTGGTATTTCGGATGCAACAATGCTCCCTGCTGTCCAAACCATGCTATCTAAGTCAACACCGCGCGAAGTTACTTCACGTATCTTTGCATACAATCAATCCTTCCAGTCGTTAGGAGCCGTTGCTGGCCCAATGTTAGGAACTGTCATTGCCAGTTTTTTTGATTACAATGGCATTTTCCTGGTCAGTGCTGGTTTAATTGTTCTTAATGCGATTTTATTCTATTCACGCACTCGTTTTTTGCGCCAAACTGATACTGATTTAGATTAATTAATATAAAAGACGTCACACTAACAGCTTGATTAGCCAGCTGTTAGCTGTGACGTCTTTTTGCGCTATTGTAATTTTCGTAACACATGGTACATCAATAGGATAGCTAATTGTAATGCCCCAAACGAGCCAACAAATACTAAACTATGTGATGTAATTGATTGGCTGACCTGCATAAGCACACCGTGAAAATCAGTCACTAAATCCCAAGAATTCAAGCGAACAAATCGACCAAGATAAATGCCAAAAGCTGATAGTAATGATAATCCAGCATAAAATAATAGCGTTAAGATTGAATGTTGATCTCCAAAATATACGCGTGCTACAGTATGAGCTGACGACATACCAAATAACATCCCCATTAGCACACCACTAGCTAAAATAGCATAATTAAAAAATTGTACTTCAGTCATTAGTCCAGTTCCAATTGATGATAAATGGCTAAAATCCGTTACCATGTACATCGTATTAGGAAAGAACACCAGCCAACCAAGTGTTAAAATTATTTTCCAAATTGCTTTACCATTAGTCTCCCGTAACCACAATGCTAAATCGAATGGAATTAAGGCTAAGAATACATTCCAAATTAAAAAGTTAAAGTTTGTGGGGAAATACCAGACAACTAAGATAAAGGCCACAACTAATAAGTGGATTTCGACTAAATGTCGTCGCAATTTGTTCACCACCTTCAAAAAAGTATCATAATGTCCATTATACGTTACTCTATGTCACGATAACATATCAATCTACTTAAGCGATGATGTCCGCGCCGTAACACGTTTTTCATAAGGCACCTCAAATAAATCAATGTCACCAATGGTAAAAGTAACTTGGCCCGCGAGCAAATTCTGTACATCGTCTTTAAATGTCGCCATCTGTTCATCCGATACAGGCACTGTTAACATCACACCAGTATCATACTGCGTGTCTAAAATTAAAAAATCATGTTGCTCTAACCAATATTTCAAAGGTTCGTATTGCTTGTAATCGATCCGTAGCGTAATTTTATGTCGTTGAATACGTTGAATCAGTCCCAAATCAGCAATGCCACCCGCTACCGTACCAGCATAGGCCCGGACTAAGCCACCAGCACCCAGTTTAACACCACCAAAATAACGTGTCACAACTGCCACAACATCATGAACCTCATTATTTTTTAGTACCTCAAGCATCGGAACTCCTGCCGTACCAGCTGGCTCACCATCATCTGAATAACGTTGTACTTGATCACGCTCACCAACCATATAAGCCCAAACATTATGCGTGGCTTTATGATGTTCTTTATTAATGCGGTCAATAAATACACGGGCTTCTTCTTCATCATTAACTCGCGCTAAATTAACAATAAATCGCGACTTTTTAATAACTTGTTCCCAAGTATAGTCATGCGCCGCAATCGTCACGTATTGGGCTAAATTAATTTCATGTTCAGCTTGATTCCCCGCCATGATTTGTCCTCCTATCAGCTAAATTGAAACACAAAAAGCCAGATGCACGCATCTGACTTTGATTATTTTTAGTCTTCGAATTCGAATTGGAAATCCAAAATTTGTACTGTATCCCCACCACGAGCACCAGCTTCACGTAATGCTTCATCAACACCCATAAAACGTAATTGACGGGCAAAACGCATCATTGATTCCGTAAAGTTCGTGTTCGTACGCTTGAATAGGCGTTCAATTTCATCACCATAAAGAATCCAAACACCATCTTCATCACGATCAATATCAAAGGCTTGACGCTCTTCACTGAATTCGTACAATGCTGTCTCATTATCTTCCGGCTCCATCCCCTTAGGAATAAAGGCTGGTGTTTCATCCAACAAATCAGCTGTACGACGCATCAATGGCTCAAGACCTTCACGCGTTAATGATGAAATTGGCATAATTTCGATATCTGCTGACACTTCTGGATCAGCCGCTAGCTTCTCCTTAAATTCAGCTAATGTTTCAGCAGCATCTGGCATATCCATCTTTGTTGGCACAATAATTTGTGGTCGCTCCAACAAAGCAGGGTCGTACTCTGCTAATTCATTATTAATCTTAATGTAATTCTCGTATGGATCTGATTCCGGATCAAGCCCTGACATATCAATCATGTGCAAGATAACGCGTGTTCGTTCAACGTGACGCAAGAATTGAATTCCAAGCCCGACACCTTGTGAAGCACCTTCGATCAATCCAGGCAAGTCAGCCATTACAAAATCACGGTTATCTTCCAAGCGAACCATACCAAGGTTTGGCACCAAAGTCGTAAAGTGATATGCAGCCACCTTAGGCTTAGCAGCCGTGACTACAGATAGAAGTGTTGACTTTCCAACAGATGGGAAACCAACCAAACCAACATCGGCCAACACCTTTAATTCAAGGGCGATATCTAATTCTTCCCCTGGTTCACCGTTTTCGGCAATTTCAGGCGCTGGATTTTTTGATGACGCAAAACGCATGTTTCCACGACCACCACGACCACCTTGGGCAACCACTAGTTGTTGCCCTTGTTCAGTTAAATCACCAATCACACGACCTGTTTCAGCATCCGTAATAGTGGTTCCTTGTGGGACGCGGATAATCAAATCATCAGAAGATTTTCCGGTCATTCCCTTTGTGGCACCATTACCACCAGGCATCGCCTTAAAGTGACGCTTATAACGGAAATCCATCAATGTACGAAGTCCTTCATCGACTTCCATCACAACAGATCCACCGTGACCACCATCACCACCAAAAGGACCACCCATATTAATATACTTTTCATGACGGAAAGAGACGGCACCATCGCCACCCTTACCAGCCTTTACAAAAATTTTAACTTGGTCGACAAACGCCATCGTTTATGACCTCACTTTCTTTTTTAGCTCTTAGTTTAAGCGCATTTTAACGCTTATCATTTTACAGTACTTGGCCATTTTTGACCACCTTTATTCATCAGCACTTTGATTTTGCATAGCTTGTAGCGAAATTTTAATGCCATTTGCCACTTTTTCAGAGATACCAAGGTCCTGTAGCTCTGCAATATCTGCCTGTGCAATTTTATTTAATGAGCCAAATTTTGTCAGTAATTTTTGGCGCGTTTTTGGTCCAACACCCGCAATTTCATCTAATTTTGAGCCTAACGACCGTTTTGATCGTAGTTGTCGGTGGAAGGTAATCGCAAATCGGTGTACTTCGTCTTGAATACGTTGTAATAAGAAGAAGCCTTGCGACTTCGGATTTAAGTGAACGTTAGGCTCACCTTCTTCTCGCAGCAAATCCGCCGTTTTGTGACGGTCATTTTTAACCATCGCTGCAACCGGGATTGCTAACCCTAGTTCATCTTCAATCACTTCGCGGGCCGCATTCAGTTGAATAACCCCACCGTCCATTAAAATTAAGTCAGGCATGTCTGCGTGTTCTTTTAATAGCCGCGTATAGCGACGCCGGATCACTTCCATCGTTTCAGCTCGTTCATCAGCATGTGCAACGGTTTTGTTTTTATACTTACGATATTTTTGTTTATTTGGTAACCCATCTTCAAAAACAACCATTGCAGAAACCATTTCATCACCTTGAATATGTGAGTGATCAAAAGCTTCAATACGATGGATTTCTGATAGACCTAAAACATCCGCAATCTCTTGCATTGCGCCACTGGTCTTTGATTCGTTCATGACCATCAAACGGAATTTTTCCTCTAAAACAATTTGCGCATTCTGCTCGGCTAGATCCAATAACGCCTTCTTTTCACCCCGCTGCGGATGACGCACGGGCACTTGTAAGACTTCACTAATTAAGGCTGTATCAACACCCGCCGGGACCAAAATTTCTTTTGGTAATACTGCATTTTTACGGTTATAAAATTGCAAAATAAAACTTGTTAATTCTTCAATTGCCGTATCAACAATCGCAAAAACCCGTTTCTCACGTTTCATTAACCGTGCTTGTCGAATAAAGAATACCTGAACCGATAACCAGCCCTTATCCATATAAAAGTTAAATAGATCTCGCGGTGTTCCATCTTTTGAAATGATTTTTTGCTTTTCAACTGTCGCTTCGATAAATTGCAATTGATCTCTTAAATCAGCAGCTCGTTCAAATTCCAAATTTTCTGATGCTGTTTGCATTTTAGTTTGCAAAACCTTAGTCACTTCTTTGGTATCACCATCTAAAAAGCGCTGAATCTTCTTAATTTGAGCCAAATATTCAGTAAAAGGAACATGTCGATAGCACGCACCTAAACATTGCCCCATATTCGCATATAAACAAGGGCGTCCCTGAAAGCCATTACAACGCCGTAGTGGATAAACTTTTTGTAGAAAATGCAAGGTTTCTTGTGCTGCATAAACATTTGGATAAGGGCCAAAATATTGCGCACCATCATTCTTAACATCATTTGCTAATTCTAATTTGGGGTCTGCTTCATGTGTAATCTTAATATACGGATAGCCGGTTCCGCGTTTTAATCGAATATTATAATACGGCTGATATTTTTGAATCAGGGTAATTTCTAATAATAACGATTCTTTCTCGGAACTCGTGACAATAAAATCAAAATCCGCAATATTTTCAACCAATTGTGCCGTTTTACCAGTATGTTCACTCTTGAAGTAAGAGCGCACCCGATTTTTTAAATTCTTCGCTTTACCAACGTAGATAATTTTGCCATTCAAATCTTTCATTTGATATGATCCTGGTAAATCTGGTAGTAAAGCTAATTTTTGTTCAATATGCTCTGAAGCCATTTACTGCTCCTTTCACGATTAGTTCTTAATCATATTATACGCTGTTTATCTCATAAACCTGTATGCTTTTCTGGCATTTAAGTGACCTGTCGCTACTCAATTAAACAAACGGCTTAGCAAATTCGTGGTATACTATGATAAATATTTAGTGGGGGTGATTGAAATGCCATTACAAACTAAGCGCAACGATGTTTTAAGCAAGCAATTCGACGAAATGTTTGATATTCCTGATTTACAAGATAACCAAAAGGATCGTTTTTTGGGAAAGCAAGAACAAGAAGATTTACAACAATAAAAAACACGGCCTATTTCTAGTCCGTGCGTGTGCAACGGGTGAGATAAATAAATCTCATCCGTTTTTCTTTGATTAATCTTGGTGTTTTACAAACAAACCCTTTAAACTACCTAATGCAGCCTTTGTAATATTTCCATCGTTGTATGTGAGCACATTTCGTGCGTAGACACGCAAACCAAAGCGGCTTAGGAAAATCAACACAATCACTTCTAATCCTAACGCAATGGCCGCCTGCCCCATTGTGGCATACTGCAAACCAAGGCGCGCAGGCATCAACGTTTGTGAAATAAATGGTATATATGATAACACATTCAAAAACATATTATGTGGTTGTCCATTTAGTGTAAACGTTAGTATATAACCAATCATTGCAAAATAAGTCATTGGTGCTACTGCTTGTTGAACTTGACTTTGATCGTTGACCATTGCTGCAACAATAGCCGTCAACACCATATACATAAAGATTGCCACTAAAGCAATCAATGCCGTCATAATTGCAAAACTAATATCCACCCCAGTTAATAAACTCTTCAGCGTTTTAAGATACTTGTACTGTGGTGCAAAAATATTAACCAACAGCCCTGCAACTAAATATACGCCGGCATGCGTCACCGCCAACCCAGCAATTCCGATTAGTTTCCCAAAGAATTGAACCGCAGGTGATGTAGCTGCTAGCAAAATTTCCATAATTCTTGATGATTTTTCGTTCGCAATTTCTTGTGCAATCATCCCCACGTACGCTGTCAAGAATACAAAAATTAAAATACCAATGCCAGATGCTAACAAGTAATTAGCTGTATCAGCAGCATCACCGCCGTTAGACTGACCTTTATTACTTTGAACTTTTGTGGTTAGCGTTGGTGGTGTCATCAAATCTTGTAACTGCGCACTACTCAAATGCAATGCGGCAGCTTTCATGGCAACCGTATAATTAGTTAGTGATGCCTGTAGCTTAGTCTCAGATACTGTTTCACCATCTGCTGAGCTGATTAATGCAAATTGCTTGTTCTTAATTTGCAAGTACGCATCTAACTTTCCTTTACGTAATTCAGCTGCCGCCTTGGCCTGTGTCGTAACTGCTTGTGTTTTGACACCTACCGTTTTATCGTGCTTTAAATATTGGGTTAGTGCCGGTTGATTAACCACCCCGACAACTGGTGTTTTGTGACTTTGGGTGGCTGTGATAATAAAGCCAACAGCCGCAATCACTGCAAGAATCAAAACGGGGGCCAAAACTAACATCCAATAGCCTGGTGTTTTCACACGGGTTTTATATGTTTGTCGAATAACTAACCATAATTGCTTACTCATCGTTGCACCTCCTCTCCTTGAACTGCGCGCCGGAAAATCTCATCCAGTGTCGGTGGTTGTTGCGCAAAGACTGGTACATAACCTGTTTGACTAACCAACTTAAACACATCATGTCCAACTTGCGCATCAGCTAAGTTGAGGTGGCGTCCTGTACCTTGTGGCTGAATATCGATCACGCCAGGCACGGCCAATAGTTCATCACTAGTTACTGGTGACTCTAAATAAATTTCCGTGCGGCCAAATGATTCACGAATATCATTAGTCCCACCTTGCAGAATCGTTTCACCATGGCGCAGCATCGTGACGTGATCAGATAATTTTTCTACACCACTCATGTTGTGTGAACTAAAGATAATCATTGCCCCAGCATCACGCAATCGCTTAATTTCAGACATCATAATTTCCGTATTAACCGGATCAAGACCGGTGAAAGGTTCATCTAAAATCAAAAATTCAGGTTGGAAAATAACCGTTGCAATCAATTGTACTTTTTGCGCGTTTCCTTTGGATAGCTTTTGCACTTTATCGGACGGCTTACCAACCACGTCTAATCGCTTCATCCAATCTCGCAAAGCAACTTTTGCATCTGCTCGTTTCATCCCGTGCAATTCAGCAAAATACAAGACCTGCTCTTCAATCGTTAATTTTTGATATAATCCGCGTTCTTCCGGCAAAAAGCCAATTTTTTGTTTATCAGCTGTAACTAATGGACGGCCATCCCAAGTAATTTGACCCGCTGTTGGTTCAATAAAATCCAGAATCATCCGAAAAGTCGTTGTTTTTCCAGCCCCGTTCTGCCCAATCAAGCCCATAACTTCACCAGCTTGCAAGGACATATTTAAATCATTGACAGCCACTTTATCCCCAAAGCGCTTCGTCAGATGGGTTAATGCAATCATTTTCGCCCCTCATTTCTCTTATATGCAGAAGTTTTTGTACCCATATTGTACCTAATTATCCTATCCTATGCCCCATAATTCATATTTTTTGCTATTTTTTTAATAAAAAAACTAGGACACCTGAATGCCCTAGCTAAATTTCAATTCATGACACATCCCAATTAATATCAGTTATCTGAATTTTGACAAAATCATAATTAGCCATGCGACCACGACCATGTGGATTTTGACCAGGCATCATCAAATAAAAACGGGCATCCGCATTTGTGCGTACCTGGTTAATCGTTAATTGCTGATGTGGGTTTTCATGTGATTGAAAAATCTGCAGTTCAGCTTGATAGCGATAGATACGTCCCACATCAAATTGAAAATCTGATTTTAACAACACGATTAATGTCGCTGACTGTTGCATTTTTGTCATATCATAACGTACCATCTGAACCTCCTTGTGTATATCTATTGTGCCCCACGGCGAAAGCGCTCCAGCATATCAGCGGTAAACTTTAATTCTCGTGGTTTGGCACCATTTGATGGTCCAATCAACCCACGATCTTCTAATGCATCCACAATTCGGCCAGCACGGTTATACCCCATGCTAAAGTGGCGTTGAATTGATGAGGTTGAAGCACCACCAGCTCTTAAGATAAATTCAAGGACTTCATCCCATTTTTCATCCAATTCATCGCCAGCACCAGAACCACCGCCATCTAAGGCTTGGACCTCTTCGTCCGACACCGTCATACTCTCATCATATTGTGCCGTTCCCTGATTTTTAATGAAATCAGTTAAAGATTCGACATCTTCGTCTGTTAAAAAGGCACCTTGAACACGCTGCGGACCATTTGAACCAATTGGCGCAAACAACATATCACCCCGACCAAGTAACTTTTCGGCCCCATTACCATCCAAAATCGTTCGTGAATCCACGCCTGATGAGACAGCAAACGCCATCCGTGAAGGGACATTGGCTTTAATTAACCCAGTAATGATGTCAACCGATGGTCGTTGCGTGGCAACAATCATATGAATTCCTGCCGCACGACCAAGTTGCGCAATTCGCACAATCGCATTTTCAACGTCACCTGAGACTGTTGACGTCATCATCAAATCAGCCAATTCATCAATAATTACCACCAGAAATGGCATTTTTTGCAAAATAGTAGTTGGATCGCTGCTCTGACGTTTTTCAATTAATCGGTTATACCCGTCAATATTACGTACACCTTCTTCAGCCAAGAGCTTGAAACGACGATCCATTTCAGCAACAACCTTTTTCAATCCAAGCGATGCTTTCTTTGGATCCGAAATAACAGGTGTAATGAGATGCGGAATTTCATTATAGACTGATAATTCGACCTTTTTCGGGTCCACTAACATCAAACGTACCTGCGACGGCTTCGCTTGCAACAAAATTGACGCCAAAATACCATTAATGGCCACTGATTTACCTGATCCAGTTGACCCAGCGATTAGTAAGTGTGGCATCTTAGTTAAATCTAACTTCACTACCCCACTGGTCACCCCGCGACCAATTGGCACAACTAAAGGCTTATCTGTATCAATGCCGGCTTCTTCAACCATGTCGCGGAAGCCAACCGTGGCTTGTTGGTCGTTAGCAACTTCAATTCCAACCACATTTTTCCCAGGAATTGGCGCTTCAATACGTAATGATTTAGCAGCCAGCGCCAAAGCCAAATCATCAGCTAAGTTTTGAATTTTTGATACCTTAACCCCAACGGCTGGTTTAATTTCATATTGCGTAACCGTTGGTCCCAAAACCACCTTCTCAACCGTCGCGTTAATATTAAAACTCTTCAATGTTTCATGTAAAATACGCGCTTTATCATTTAACGCATCACGTTCAGCTGATTGATCAGTTGATCCGATATGTTGCAACAAATTGGTTGTTGGCAACACATAATCATGATCATCAATCACTGTCCCTAAGCCAGATGCATCAACATCTGCTTTCGGTTCTGATTGTGTTGATGGTTCCACATGACCAACATTGCTTTGATGCGCCGTTGTCTTAGGTGAAGTTACTCGTTCATCATGACCGAGAATGTCAGCATGGGTTAATGGGACATCTTGCCCTGGCAATAATTCATCGTCGGGTAGCTCTTCGCCAAAGACAACTGGTTCAATTTGGGCATCCCCGGCTTGAATAATTTCATCCGGATTAAAATCACTTGCCATATCAGACATTGGTGGTTCATCCATGAAACTAGGTATTGGGACTGGCTCATCAAATGGATTAACTATTTGACTCTCATCAGCCATAGCTGGTATATCTTGATTTTCATGATATGGCGTTGGTGCAATAATTTCAGGCATTTTAAATTCTGTTGCCGTTGCTTCAACATCATCTTGTGTAATCACTGCTTTAGTCATCTTTTTCGCTGGTAAATCAACTACTTGTGAACTTGTTGCATCAGGTACAGACTTCGTTTCAGGCACTTCCTTTGATGCACTAAAAGGATCCTCCTGAAAGAAATTATCCATCGCATTTTTTTGTCGATCCCGGAAACCTGAAATTGATTCAGTCACCTTTTCGTGTGCCGTCGTAGCTTGCGTTTGTACAAAATCGCCTGTTCCCTGCGCTAAATTAAAGAAGTTATCAAAAACATCCCGTATTGGTAAATTAAACGTGGTTACAAATCCAATGACTAATAACAGGATTCCTAAAATCCAAGATCCGATATTTGCTGTGGCAGTATAAGTGACACTATAAATTAATGCCCCAATTAACCCACCACCAACCGGCGTTGTAACCGCATTATTATGAATATCTTGCATAATAAGGGTTTGAATTGTCTGCGTGTAATTATCATGAATTTCAAGCTTAGTAAATAAGAGCGCACTCCCAATTAACATAATCCCTAAATAAAACACACTCACACCAATGTATTGCCGCGCTTTAAATCGTTTTGGCCATTGTCCATATGCTAATAAAACTAGCATTGGCACTAGCAACAATACTAATAGAAATTGATATGAACCACCGACAACCAGCCGGACAATATTCGCAACAAATTTCCCCACAATCCCTAGTTTCAAAATCGCTAAAATGGCTAGTAAGACACCAATTAGCCCAATAAAATTAGGCATTTTCTCTCGCAACCAAACATTGGTTTGGGTATTGCTACGACGGGCTGGCGCTGGCTTTTTACGTGGAGTTGTCTTAGCTTTGGTAGCTGTTGGACGCTTTTTAGTTGGCGTTGCCATATCGACCTCCTCTGTTTAATCGTAAAATAAATGGCTTACTTTAACTTATCGTAATCGTATTCGTGTGTTAAATCTAACGTTGGAAAATCTTGCTGACGAAGCGCTTCATAAATCACAATCGCCGCCGTGTTTGATAGATTTAACGAACGAATATGTTCATCATTTTGTGGAATACGTAATGCCTTTTCAGGATGTTGCTTCATAAACGGCTCTGGTAAACCGGTTGTTTCCTTCCCAAACATAAAGTAGTAATCATGATCTGGATTTGTGTAGTCTGCTTGATGATATGATTGGGGCGCAAACTTTGAAATTAAGAATAATTCATCTGTCTCTTTTAATGATGCCATAAAGGCTGGTAGGTTTTCATGAATCGTAATGTCCACTGTATCCCAGTAGTCCAATCCAGCCCGCTTAACATGCTTATCATCGAGTTTAAACCCAAGTGGTTCAATTAAGTGCAACTTCGTGTTAGTTCCAGTTGCTGTACGTGCAATATTTCCTGTATTAGCAGGCATTAGTGGTTCAAATAAAACAATGTGATTAGTACTCATCGTAAGTCTCCTTTTTCTCTGGCAAATTTGCCATGGTGTATGTCTACACACAAAAATAAGTATAGCACGGTCCCTAATGTCTCGCCGCCATACTTATAAAACTTTATTAAACTCTTTATTGATTATCTGATGTATCATCCGTTACAAATAAGGTTGAGTGTGCTTGCCACCAATAATATACCCGTGACAATAAAACCTTTACAATGGCATAACCGGGGATACCAAATACCACCCCCATTAAACCAAAGATATTACCAGCTGATAGCAGAATAATCATCACGGTAACCGGATGAATCTGTAACGAGTTTCCTAATAATTTAGGTGCAATAATTTTTCCTTCAAGGGTTTGCTCAATCATAAAGACAATAAGCACTGATACCAACATAACTGGTGACACAAATAATCCCACCACGATGGCCGGTACCATTGCTAAAAACGATCCCAGGAATGGAATAATATTTAAAATCCCAGAAACAATGGCAATTAACCAACCATATGGTAACCCAATAATCGTATAACCAATTGCAAACATAATCATAACCGCAAACGCGACCGATAACTGGCCACGAATATAATTTGAAATCTGCTTATTCACATCATCAATGGTTGCTAGAAATGATTTTTGCATTTTTTGTGGTAAAAATTTCGCCATATAGCCCGGCATTTGATGACCATCTTTTAGCAAATAGAACAGAATTAACGGAAATGTCACCAAGGTAATAACCGTTGATGTCAAAGTCCCTAATACCGATCCAACACCACTAATACCACGTTTCGCATATTCGGTGGAATAATTAGTTAACCATTTCGTCAAATCATCATTTGTTTCATTAAGCCAATCATTAACGCCGTCAAAGCGCTTGTCACTCGTCATATCATCAACAATATTAACCATCCGCCGCCAATACGTTGGCCAATGATGGACTAAACTAACGACTTGATCACTGATCCAAGGTATGAACACGGCTAATCCCCAAACAATTAGCAAAGCCAAGATAATAAATTGGCCAGCAATGGTCACAGTCCGTGACACATGATATTTCTGTTCCACCCAATCAACCATCGGATTGAGTAAATAATAGAATATGCCTGCTAAGATGATTGGCGCACCAACTGCAGCAAACAATTCGGCAAGCGGTTGGAAGATAAAATTAACCCGTTTCATCATATAAATAATTGCTAATAATAATAAAATTATCAACAATGAGGTAACCATTTTATTATTTAGCCACCAACGGTAAAATATCGATCTTTGAGATGTTTTTTTCATATGGAACTCCCTTCTTGCCAAAATAAAAACCAGCGTCCGACTGGTCGCTGGCTTAATTCTATCAAGGTTAGATAAACAATACACGTACTGATTCTGGCACTTCAAAATCCTTTTGTGTCAATGTTAGTTCACCAGTTTGCGCATCGCGACGGTAAACTGACACATTATCAGTGTTTTGGTTAGCTGCCACCAAGAAGCTGCCAGCAGGATTCAAAGCAAAGTCACGTGGGAAATCACCTTCTGTTGAAATCCATTGGATGTGTTCCACTGCAGCACCGTCTTGCTTAACAGCAAAGACAGCGATTGAGTTGTGTCCTCGGTTTGACGTGTAGACAAACTTACCGTCGTTTGACAAGTAAATGGCAGCGCCACCGTTATGTTCTGTCCAATCGGCCGGAATCATTGAAACAGTTTGCAAGTGCGTGAATGATCCGTCTTCATTGTACTTCAATACTGACAACTTTGATGACAATTCACCTAGTAAGTATGCATATTGACCATCTGGGCTAAAACGAATGTGACGTGGGCCAAAGCCAGCCTCTGCTTCATAAGTTGCAACCAGCGTTAACTTACCTTCAGCTGAAACATCAAACGTTAAGACCTTGTCGGCACCCAAATCAACCACTACTAAACGGTTATCAGGCGTTAAGTTGTTCCAGTGCACATGTGATGAGCCTTGTTCAGGACGTGGACCAGATCCTTCAGATTGGAAAGTATCCGTCTTGGTTAATTGACCGTCAGCTGCAATCGCAAAAACATCCACCGTTCCCTTGTGGTAATTTCCTGAGTAAAGCAATTGACGCGCTTCATCAACAGCAACATAAGCGGGTGACGCCCCGTCAGTCAAAACTTCTTGTTGCAAAGTTGCTTGTCCATCAGCCAAATCAAAGACTGCCACGCCACCTTGATCACCATTGTTATCAACAGCGTACAACTTGTTTGCTTTACTTACGGCAAGGTAAGTTGGTGAGCCAACTTCAGCAACTAACTTAGCGTCAGCCAATGCCCCAGTTTCAGTATTCAACACTGCTTCATAAATTCCCTTAGAAACACGACGCGTGTATGTACCAAATAAAATATTTTCTAATGCCATTGTTGTGCTCACTTTCATTTTTTATTTCCTGTTAAACGCTTTCATTATACCGCATTTCAGCTTAAAATTATATATTTTCATAGAAATCATCAAAAAGGCCAATTATAATCAATCGGCCTTTCATCTTTAAGATTTAAATTTACGACGCTCTTGCACCCGCGATACAATCACGGATGCAACAATCGCTATCGTCAACAACCCAACAATCACAATTAATGAGACCGTGTTTGATATATGGAGTGACCAATCAAATGTTTTGGCCCCTTCATTTAACACCATCTTAACACCAATAAATGCCAAAATAACTGCCAAGGCATACTTGATGTAGCGGAATAGCGGCAAAATACCAGACAAAGCAAAGTACAATGACCGTAATCCCATAATCGCAAAGATGTTTGATGTTACCACAATAAAGGTGTCTTGCGTAACGGCCAATACGGCCGGGATAGAATCTACGGCAAATAACAAATCAGACGCTTCAATAAACAAGAGCGCTAGCAAAAATTGGGTGGCATAGCGCTTACCATTTTCTTTCACAAAAAAGTGCGGTTCAGTAACATTTTCCTTCAATGGTAAGATACGTCGAAGCCCCTTAATAATTGGGCTACTGTTCAAATCTTGACTTCCTTCCTTTTCGAACAGCATTTTCACGCCGGTTACAATTAGAAAGGCCCCAAAAATATACATTAACCAGGCAAAGTGGTGCAATAAGGCGGCCCCTCCAAAAATAAACAACACGCGCATCACTAGTGCACCAAAGACTCCCCAAAATAGCAATCGGTGTTGATATTTCAATTCAATGTTGAAAAAACCAAAGACTAAAATAAAGATAAATAAATTATCAATACTTAATGATTTTTCAAGCAAATAGGCGGTCACAAAATCCAGTGCATGATCCCCTCCCGTAAAAATCCATAAACCTCCCGCAAAAATAAAGGCTAACCCAATCCAAAAAGCACTCCATAAAAGTGATTCTTTCATGGTTGGCGCCTCATTATTTTTATGAAAAACCCCTAAATCTAGGGCTAACATGACCAACACAAAGGCAAAAAATCCAATCCAATATCCTATACTAACTGTCATAGAGCGCTCAACTTTCTTTAGTAGGTGCTGTCTTACTGACAACTGATGATAATATTCTCATTGTAATTTAATCTCATTACCCGTGCCATTACTAAGCTGTAACGAATGTATCAGCTAGATATCGAATGTGCTTATTCAATACCAAATCCTTAAAAAATGGTGGTTGTACCTTAAACAATCAAAAAAAAAACAACCATCACATCAATATGATAGTTGTTCTTCAATTCTTATTAATTTGACTTAACGTCTAATTCCAGGAAGTTAGCGACTTGGTTAGCTTGGTCAGCAACCGCATGGAGCGTTGCCAAGCGGTTTTGCTTAACAGCTTCATCATCAACCATAACCATGGTTTCTTCAAAGTACCCTGCAATCGCTGGTTGCAAGTTTAGCAAAGCCACCAACTTATCATCAGTTGCTTGGATAGCAACAACCGGTTGCAAAGCAGCAAACAAAGCCTTTTCAGCATCGTTTTCAAATAAGGCTTCATCAACCATTGCATCCGTCGTATTTTTGGTCGTCAAACGCATAACACGCGTTAAGGCCTCAACACCTTTACGGAAATTATCATCTGCTAGATGAGTCGTCAACACTTGTGCTGATTCAAACATTTGCGTCGTATCAGCAAAATTATTCTTCGTCACGGCATTAATAACATCACGACGAACTCCATCATCCTGCAAGGCCTTCACAACACGATCTGTCAAAAAGTTAATGACTGCTGCCACGTTCGTCGCTAATTCGGCTACAACACCAGCTGGCAATCCAAGCGTTGCTTCATCAGCGTTGATGACCGCAATTAAATCCGTCAAAATCGCATCAATTGGCAAATCCCACTTGTTATCAGCCAAAATGTTAACAACACCTGAAGCGGCACGACGCAACGCATATGGGTCATTTGAACCTGATGGCACCATTCCACCAGCAAAAAAGGCTAGTAAACTGTCTAACTTATCAGCTAAGGCCAAAACCTTACCCAATTCAGAAGCTGGTAGATCGCCATCAGCTGAGATTGGCATGTAGTGTTCACGAATTGCTTGGGCGACATCGGCATCTTCACCAAACAAGTTAGCGTACTTTTCACCCATAATCCCTTGCAACTCATCAAACTCACCAACCATCCCCGTCATCAAGTCAAACTTGTAAATTTCACCTGCCCGGGCCAACTTTGTTTGTTGGTCAGCTGAGAAATGCAAACGGTTTGCAATAATATTAGCCAAAGCCTTTGCACGACGCGTGTGGGCAGCGACTGAACCTAACTTAGCATGGAATGACACGACTTCTAACTTGTGGTTGTAGAAATCAATATCATGTTTTTGATCTTCGTTGTAGAAGAACTTAGCGTCTTCTAAACGGGCAACCAACACCTTTTCATTACCAGCAATCACGTTTTCCATGTTTTCGGCATTTCCATTACGGATTGAGATAAAGTGTGGTAACAAAGCCCCTTCACTATCAACAACGTGGAAGAAACGCTGGTGTTCCTTCATTGACGTAATCAAAACTTCATCAGGTACTTGCAAGTAATCGGCTGCAAAGCTACCCGCAAAGGCCGTTGGGAATTCAACAATGTTGTTAACTTCTTCCAACAAATCTTCATCAATGATAACCGTCCAATTTTGATCGTTAGCAATCATTTCCACTTGTGTGCGAATGTTATTGCGACGAGCCTCAGCATCTGCTTGCACAAATTGACTTGCTAAAGCATCTTCATAAGCTGTGGCCGTTGCAATTTCAATGTCTGTCCCTAAGAAACGGTGCCCACGTGATACACGGCCTGTCGCCACACCCAAAATATCAAATGGAACCACCTCATCGTCTAACAAAGCCACCAACCAACGAATTGGTCGCACATATTCAAATGTGTGCCGCCCCCACTTCATTGTCGTGGCAAACGTCATATCAGTGACAACATCCTTAAAGCCACTTAGGACTTCAGCTGCTGGCTTGCCGGCTTCAAACTTAGTGACAAAGATGTATTCATTACCGTTAAATTCCTTAAAAGTAATATCATCCGTCGTTAACCCTTGCCCACGCACGAATCCTTGCGCCGCCTTTGAGTAGTTACCTTCGGCATCCAACGCAGCCTTCTTAGCAGGTCCCTTCACTTCTTCTTGAAAATCATCCGCCTTACCAGCAACATCAGAAATTAAAATCGCTAAGCGCCGTGGCGTTGAAAATGGCTTAATTGCCCCATAGGCCAAGCGAGCATCTTTCATGAAGGTTTCGGCACGTTCAACCAATTGGTTAATCGCTGGCGTTACCAAATGAGCGGGCACTTCTTCCAAACCAATTTCTAGTAAAAAGTTAGCCATCTTAGTTTTCCTCCTCATCTGCTGGCAAGTACTTTGCACGTAAGGCTTCATCCTTTAATAATGGGAACCCAAGCTTCTTACGTTCATCAATAAATGCCCGAGCAACCGAACGTGCCATATTACGAATTCGTGATAAGTACTTCGCACGTTCCGTAACTGATACAGTTCCACGAGCATCTAACAAGTTAAATGTGTGTGATGACTTTAGAATGTAGTCATAAGCGGGGTGCACAAGTCCTTTTTCAAGGGCCTTCTTAGCTTCGGTTTCGTACTCGTTAAAGTGACGTAACAACATCTCTTGATCAGATTCTTCAAATGAGTACACTGAGTGTTCGTATTCTGGCTCCTTAAAGATGTCACCGTACAACACACCATTTCCCCATTCAAGATCATAAACCGTTGGGACATCTTGAATGTATGAAGCCAAACGCTCCAAACCATACGTAATTTCAGAGGTCACAGCATCGACTTGAATACCACCAACTTGTTGGAAGTACGTAAATTGCGTCACTTCCATACCGTCAAGCCAAATTTCCCATCCGATACCGGCGGCTCCCATTGAAGGATTTTCCCAGTTGTCTTCAACAAATCGAATATCGTGTTCCAATGGATTAATTCCCAAAGCCTTCAAAGAATCCAAGTATAATTCTTGAATATTATCTGGGGATGGCTTCATAACCACTTGGAATTGGTGGTGTTGGTACAAACGGTTTGGGTTGTCACCGTAACGTCCGTCCGCTGGACGACGTGATGGTTCAACGTAAGCCGCATGCCATGGTTCTGGTCCATTTGCACGTAAGAACGTGTAGGGACTCATTGTTCCGGCACCCTTTTCGGTATCGTAGGCTTCCATTAACATGGCCCCTTGATCGGCCCAAAACTTTTGCAATGTCAAAATAATATCTTGCACACTCATTTTTGCGCTCATGATGACAAATTCCTTTCTTGTGGTTGGTTTCAGCAAATAAAAAGCCCTACACCAATCACCCTTAAAATGATTGATGTAGGGACGATAAATCGCGGTTCCACCCTACTTCTAGAAAAAACTTCTAGCAGCTTCGTTTAGATTAAATTATGCTCCAGTAGTGCCCCTCACGTCTTATTAGGCAACTCTCTCATCATCAGTTGCTTGCTGAGCTAATTACGACATGATTCTTCTACTATCATTGCTTCATTACATTAAACAATTTTAGCACGACCCCGGTTAATGTCAATAATCCGACTAAGCAACCAATTATTTATCTAATAAATCTGTCACTTTATTCTTCACATCATTCAAATCAACATTATCTAATACTTTTGCTTTATCGCCTAAAACGTCATCCGCCTTGTCTTTTAGCGCATTTAAGTCTAAATCTTTTGCGGCATCTAACGCCTTGTCTTTTAAGTCATTAAAATCAAATCCCATTTGTAATCTCCCTATGCTAATTCAGCTGTTTTTAATTCTTTGTTCGTCATGCGTTGCCAGCGATGATTTTTATCTCTTTTTTCAATGAGATACCCAAATCCCCATATAATTAAAACACTTGGAATGCTCCAGAAAAGTTTCTGCACATCAGTTATAAAACCAAATGGTAATAAGCAGACAACCGTCCCAATTAATGTTACGAAATGCAACCAACCTAACCTGTCGGCTAAACGATGCAACCGCCATTCAAGCATACCAAAAGTCAGTACAAGTAACATCACCATCAGACTAATGATCATCATTTTTTGTATGCCGCTTGCTACATTTCTGCTAAAAATAAACACAACCAGCGGTGGCATGGGCATAAATCGTTCTAACCAAGCTAACCGATAGCGTTCAATGCGATAAGTACGACTTAAGCCCCAAGTGCATAAGTACATGCATCCAAGACTCAACCATAATGACCAATACGGCACATAGATTGCCAATCCAATCGCAATCAGCATAACTGTTAGTTCCAGTCCCATACGATATTGTTTAATAAACTTCATAGCGCCCCTCCATGATATTATGGTAACATTTCTGTTACACAAATGCCATATAAGAGCTAATCTGCGTTCGTCCCGCGTTGTTTTAATTTTGTTGACCAATTTGCTAACTGCTGAATAAAACTCTTGGCTTTTAAATGAACGCCCACTTGATCATCGTATAACTTATCTAAAACACGTGCCATATCTTGCTTTGTGTCTACTTTTAACGATAGCGTTCCCAATTGTTGTAGGTCAATTTTGTTGAGTTGCGATAAAATTCGAATGGCGCGAGGACTCGCTTGTAACCGATATTCATCAACTGACCAATGTAATTGGCAAATTGTACCATTTAATTTTTCAGAATAATCTAAAGGTAGATCAGTTCGTCCACAGACAACACAACTTCCCCAAGTTGGGGTTAACCCAAAAGCCGGCAACAATTGAATTTCAAAATAATTTGCTAATCCCTGTGGATCAAACCCCGTTTCCAATTTATCTAACGCCAATTGTGCCCAAGTATACCATTTTTCAATCGGTTGATTATCCACGAACGCTGCATCAATTAACCCTAAGATATAAGTCATATACGCATTTTTCTCAACATCCGTTAACAAGATAGCACTATGCTGACTATCTTTAACCGCGTTAATAAAACTTAATCCCGTTTGATTAATGGTTCCTTCATAGGTTGCCCAGGTCAACGGCTGGACATCTGCTGCAAATTGATAGCGTTTTGATTTACCATTTTTAATGTAAAACATCCGCTTACCGTATTTTTGCGTCAACATTTTAACCATTAAGTCTTTTTCTTTATGTTCGCGTTGATACATCACGATTGCGTTAAATACTTCTGTCATCACTGCATCTCCCCTACTAAAAAAGAGACTTTACAGTCTCTTTTTTGGGCTGATTAGATATCAGCATCTTCCTTATAACCGTACGTTTGCAAGGCTTGTGGCTTATCACGCCAGCGTTCTTCAACCTTAACCCATGTTTCTAGGAAAATTTTATCTCCCAACAAACGTTCAATATCCTTACGAGCACGCACACCAATTTCTTTAATCATGGCACCTTGCTTACCAATAATGATATTCTTTTGCGTTGGACGTTCAACAACGATGGTTGCTTGCACATGCAAGTGGTTTTCATCTTGACGTTCAATTTTATCAATTACAACAGCTACTGAGTGAGGCACTTCTTGACGAGTTAATTGCAAAACTTTTTCACGAATCAACTCCCCCATAACAAAGCGCTCTGGGTGATCTGTAATTTGATCAGCTGGATAATATTGTGGTCCTTCGGCCATCTGATCCATACCAAAGTCCAACAATGCCGGCACACCATCACCCTTCAAAGCTGAGATTGGGAAGATTTCAGCAAATTCCATTTGTTGACGATAGTCATCAATAATTGCCAATAAATCAGATGGGTTAACCAAGTCAATCTTATTGATAATCAAGTAAACTGGTGTCTTTGTATCCTTCAAACGGTTAATGATAAAATCATCACCAGCGCCACGAGGTTCATCAGCGTTTACTAAGAACCAAACCATGTCGGCTTCACGTAACGCTGACATAGCCGTCTTCACCATAAAATCACCTAGTGAATTGTGGGGCTTGTGGATACCAGGAGTATCCATGAAAACAATCTGCCCTTGATCAGTTGTGTAAATACCTTGAATCTTGTTACGTGTCGTTTGTGCCTTAGGTGACATGATGGCAATTTTTTCGCCAATCATTTTGTTCAATAACGTTGACTTTCCAACATTAGGACGACCTACTAAGGCAATAAATCCTGACTTAAATCCTGGTTCACTCATAAAATAATCTCTACTCTTTCTATTAATAATCCACGTGACTAACCACGTACAACTTTAGCGCCACAACATTTGAATATTTGGTAAAACATATGGTTGAAAAATCAAGACGCCCACCACAATGGCAAATGCCACCGCAGCTAACACCGCACCCGAAGCTACATCCTTAGCCACCTTGGCCAGGGGATGATAGGTTTCACCAACAATTAAATCAACAATCGCTTCCACCATTGTATTAACAAATTCTGCCATAATCACTGTAAATACAGCGACAGAAATCCACAACCAATCTGAACGTCCTAAATTCACATAAAGTCCCACAGCTAAAACAACAACTGCTGCCAAAATGTGAAAACGCATGTTTCGTTCACGAATCAACAACTGGCCTATTCCTTCAAGCGCATGACCGAGTGCTTGCAAAAAATGTGTATTCTTTTCAGTCTGGGGTTCTTTAAGCGGCTGCTTTTGATTATCGCGTAAGTCCATAAGCATCCAAAATTTCACGTTGTAAGTCAAACATAATCTTTTCATCTTCATCGCTACGCATGTGATCGTAGCCATTCAAATGCAAAAAGCCATGAACAACTAAGAAACCTAGTTCGCGTTCATATGAATGTTCTAGATACTCTGCTTGCTCACCAATCTTATCAACAGATACAATAATGTCACCAATATTCTTGGCCAAATCTTCGGCCATTTCTTCATCCATCATAAGTGGCAAATCATCACCATCTTCTTCAATGGCAAATGAAATCACATCTGTTGGCTTATCTAGCCCTCGATATTCACGATTAAAACGTTGAATTTCATCGTTATTTACAAATGTCACTGACATCTCTGTATCTGCCGGCAATTTCATATAGTCACCAGCATAATTTAAAATCTTTTCAACCAACGTTATTTGTTCCGCTGGAACACCTGGTTGTGATTGGTCAATAATCGCCAAATCCATAATCTTTAATCCTTTTTCTCTGCTTGTTCTGTTTTTGCAACATTATAGGCATCATAAGCATTGATAATTGCCCCGACAACCGGATGACGGACCACATCATCTGCTGCAAACTCAATAAATTCAATGTGTGACACATTTGCTAGAATCTGGCGAACCTGTATCAACCCCGACTTGACTTTACTTGGCAAGTCAATCTGAGAGACATCGCCATTCACAATCATATGTGAACCAAATCCCAAACGGGTCAAGAACATCTTCATTTGTTGCGGTGTTGTATTCTGCGCCTCGTCTAAAATAATAAAGGCCCCATCAAGCGTCCGACCACGCATATAAGCTAACGGCGCAATTTCAATTGTCCCACGATCCATTAACCGTTCGGTATGTTCTGCACCCACAATCGCGTGTAAAGCATCATAAATTGGGCGCAAATATGGATCAACTTTTTCCTTTAAATCACCAGGTAAGAACCCTAGGCTCTCGCCAGCTTCAACTGCTGGTCGTGTGATGATAATTTTTTCAACATCGCCCCGCTTCAAAGCCGCTACAGCCATCACAACCGCTAAGTATGTTTTACCAGTTCCAGCCGGTCCAATACCAAACGTTATGTCATTATGCCGGATGGCTTGTACATAACGTCGCTGACCATAATTTTTGACCCGCACGGGATGCCCTTTTGCATCACGAATTAACGTTTCAGTATACATGTCTCCAAAATACTCTAACGTACCGCGTTCAACCATTTTCATTGCCGAAACAATGTCAGTTGCATTTAGCTTAACACCTTTTTTGATTAAATTCGTCAATTCGACCACAATCGCCTCAGTTGCATCAACAACTTCGGCTGATCCTTTAATGGTTAATTGATCACCAAACACTGATAAATCAACCCCCATTCCTTCTTCGATTAACTTTAAATTGCTGTCTTGTGGACCTACCATCCCAATTTCTTGTTCGGCGTTCTCAAAACGATAAATTCTTTCAACTTGTGCTGCCAAAAATATGAGCCCTCTAATTCGCAAGATTTTGTTACAAATTTATTATAACGCAAACTGATATGTATCGGGGAATTTCCCCGGAAGGCCATTAAGAATTTATTAACCTAACAAATCTTGCACGGTTTGGTTAACTAACTTACCATCAGCCTTACCCTTGACCTTAGGCATCAATGCCCCCATAACCTTACCCAAATCAGCCTTTGATGTTGCACCAACTTCAGTAATCGTTTCCTTCACAACAGCAATGACTTCTTCTTCAGACATTTGCGCAGGCATGTAACTCTTCAAAACAGCAATTTGACCTTGAATTTCTTCAGCTAAATCAGCTCGATCAGCAGCTTGGTAAGATTCCATTTCTTCCACACGTTGTTTCATTTCACGTGAAAGTACTGCTAATTCTTCATCAGCCGTCAAATCATGCCCCAACTTAATTTGTTCATTAGAAACAGATGCCTTGACCATGCGAACAACACCCAAGGTTACCTTATCCTTAGCCTTCATAGCTGTCTTCATATCTGCTGTTAATTGTTCTAATAAGCTCATGTTAATACTCCCTTTATTTCAACGCTTATGCGGTTTATATTATCGATTATAAAACAAAACCGGACTACCATAAAGATAGTCCGGCAAAAGTCGAATTAACGGCTCTTCTTGTTCTTGCGCTTGCGAGCGGCCTCAGCCTTCAACTTACGTTGTACTGATGGCTTGATGTAGAACTCACGCTTACGGTACTCTTGCAAGGTACCATCCTTTGATACACCACGCTTGAAGCGACGGAGAGCATCATCTAGAGACTCATTCTTACGAACAACAGTCTTTGCCATAATGTTTACCCTCCCTTCCCGTGTGAAGATTCCAACTTATTATGATAAATATATACGTCGCACACTTTTGTTCTTTTACTAGTTTACCAGAATGGATACTATTGTCAACGCTTATCTTTAATAAACACCAGATTACAGTTTGGGTTCATAGAATCCACCAAAAATACGGTCAATACGCCATAAAGATGTCCAAGCCACTGGATCTGCAGATTGAATTGCATCACGGACATCGTATTGTTCATACATTGAAATAACCGTAAAGAGGACTTCTTTTTTATGGTGATTATAACCACCTTCGGCTTGATGCACAATGGTGATACCACGGTGAATTTCTTTTTGGATGTTCGCAATAACACCTTCAGCATTTTCCGTTACAATCATGACCTGCATTTTTTGTTGGCGTGTATAAACTAAATCAATCACGCGCGCATTCACCACTAATCCGATTCCCGTATACAAGGCAAACTGTGGTCCAAATAAAAATCCTGAGGCTAATAAGATAAAGAAATTAAATGTTAAATTCACAGCCCCCATCTTCATCCCCGTTTTCTGACGAACAAGGATGCCAATAATATCCAATCCCCCAGTTGAAATACCATTACGTAAGGCAAGTCCTGTTCCAAAACCATTCACAGCACCCCCAAAAATGGCCATCACTAATGGGTCCGTTGTCCATAGTTGATCTGGTTGACCAATCAATCGCATTCCCACAGCTGCCAAGACCAATGATAATCCGGTAAATAGTGCAAATCGTTTTCCGATGATTCGATAAGCAACAATAATTAAGGGTAAATTAACCAATACCAATAGTATCCCAACAGGAATATGCCAACCCACAAATCTTTCCAACAAAGTATTCAACAATTGGGCTAACCCTGTAAATCCAGATGAGTAAATATGACCTGGTGTCCAAAAGAAATTCAGCGCTACTGCAGCGGTAACTGCATAAACCATTGCACTACCAATACGACTTGAGTATTGATGGCGATTAAAATACTGCTCAATCTGATCCATATCGTGATTTATTCCATCCTTTTTTCTGATACCACATAATTATTAATCATAACATTAACGAAAAAACTTATGAACCAATAACTGATTCATAAGCTTTATTTATCATTATTCTTCTGACATGTTTGGTGCTTCAATATCAGCATAAACCGGTGCTGTTAGACCAAGGTCATCAACAATTTGCGCCTTTGCCACTGGTGTTGGTGCTTTGGTCATTGGTTCTGTTGCTTTTGAATTCTTAGGGAATGCAATTACATCACGAATGTTATCGCGACCAGCTAATAACATTGCTAGACGGTCAAGTCCCAACGCAATTCCCCCCATTGGTGGGAAGCCGAATTCCATACCTTCTAGCAAGAACCCAAAGGCTTCATGGGCAGCTTCCTTGGTAAATCCAAGCGCTGACAACATTTGTTCTTGAATATCCATGCGGTGGATACGGATTGATCCAGATCCTAACTCATAACCATTCAAAACCAAGTCATAAGATTGTGCATGGGCTTGGTGCGCACCTTCAGTTGTCGCTAACAATGGCAAATCTTCTTCATTTGGCATTGTAAATGGGTGGTGCGCTGCAATCCAACGATCATCTTCTGCTTGGTATTCAAATAACGGCCAGTTAACGACCCATGCAAAGGACCACTTGGAGTCATCAATCAACTCCATTTCTTTAGCCGTCATCCGACGTAATGCATCCAAAGTTGCCGCTACGACATTAGCTGAATCAGCCGCAAAGAGCAACATATCCCCAGCTTGGGCACCCGTTTGTGCCAACAAGTCATCAGCCTTAGTCGTCAAGAACTTTGCAATCGGACCAGTGATACCTTCATCAGTCACTTTCAACCATGCCAAGCCCTTTGCACCGAAGCGTTCGATGTATTGGGCCATCTTGTCAATATCCTTACGAGAATAGTGGTCGGCCGCACCTGGTACAACAATGGCCTTTACTTGACCACCATTCTTAATCGCGTTTGCAAAAACTCCAAATTCAGCATCAGCCATTAAATCAGATAGGTCTTGCAATTCCATCGCAAAACGCATGTCTGGCTTATCCGTTCCAAAACGAGCCATTGCATCAGCATAATCCAAAACTGGAATTTTCGCCGTATCCAACGTAACGTTAACCGTCTTTTGCATAATAGCCGCAACCCAATCATTAACTAACGTCATAATTTCATCTTGCGTCATAAATGATGTTTCAAGGTCCAGTTGCGTAAATTCTGGTTGACGATCACCACGTAAATCTTCGTCACGGAAAGCACGGGCAACTTGGTAGTAACGATCAAATCCCGCTCCCATCAACAATTGCTTAAACAATTGTGGTGATTGAGGCAAAGCATAGAATGAACCTGGGTAAACACGTGATGGCACAAGGTAGTCACGCGCTCCTTCTGGTGTTGACTTAGCCAAGTAAGGCGTTTCAATATCAATGAAGCCTTGATTATCCAAAAATTCATGCGTTGCGGCGGTAATCTTTGACCGAATACGCAAATTCGCTTGCATTTCAGGACGGCGCAAATCTAAGTAACGGTACTTCATACGCAATTCGTCAGAAACGTTAATATCATCTTCAATATAGAATGGCGTCGTCTTAGCTTCAGATAAGATCGTTGCTTGTGAAACTTGCACCTCAATCTTACCTGACTTTAAATTATCGTTAACCGCACCTTCTGCACGACGACGAACCACCCCTACTACTTCAATGACATATTCTGAACGCATTGTTTCGGCAACCGTCAACGCATTTGCATTGATTTCTTCTGAGAAAGCAAGTTGTACAAGCCCTTCTCGGTCACGTAAGTCAACGAAAATCAAGCCACCCAAATCACGTCGCTTTTGTACCCATCCTTGCAAGGTCACGGTTTGATCAAGATATTGTTCATCGATCAAACCAGCATAGTTTGTACGCTTCATAAAATTAATCCTCTTCTGTTACTTCTTCTTCAATATACTCTGGCAGCCCTGTGTAAAGCTCAGCCAACTTCAACGTAATTTCTTTACCGGTTGTCATATCCTTCAAATTGGCTGATTGTTCCGCTAATTCACGCTCACCGATAGTAATCATAAAGCGAGCACCCAAACGATCAGCTGACTTAAATTGCGCCTTTAACTTACGATCTTGATAATCGCGTTCTGCACTATAACCAAATGAACGTACTGCTTGTACCATTTGCATGGCCGCCACATCGGTACCTTCACCCATGTTTGCAACATAGACATCTACAGGGGCAACTTCAGGTAAGTTAGCCCCCTCGTCGGCAAGTAACAACATTAAGCGTTCAAGCCCGATTCCAAAACCAACACCAGGCATTTGAGGACCACCAAACTCTTCAACCAAGCCATTGTAGCGACCACCACCTGTGATGGTTACCCAACCACGACCAAGCGCGGCAGACTGTGTCATTACTTCAAAAATCGTGTGGTTATAGTAGTCCAACCCACGCACAACGTTAGCGTCAACTTCATAGTCAATGCCCATCGCTTCAAGGTAGGCTTGCACCTTATCCCAGTGTGCTTGAGCTGATTCCGTTAAGTAATCTAGAATTGATGGGGCATCCGCCACAATCTCTTGATCCTTGGCATCCTTTGAGTCCAAGACACGTAATGGATTCTTTTCCAAACGCGTTTGTGAATCCGCTGATAATTCATCAAAGTGCGGCTTCAAGAAATCAATCAAGGCGTTACGGTAATTTTCACGTGATTCCTGATCACCCAATGAATTAATCTTCACCTTTAAGTTTGTGACACCTAACGTTTGGAAGTAGTCAACTGCCATTGCAATTACTTCAGCATCTAGTGCAGGTGATTCAGAACCCAGTGCTTCAACCCCGATTTGATGGAATTGACGCATCCGACCAGCTTGCGGACGCTCATAACGGAACATTGGCCCAATATAAAACATCTTATAAGGCTTTTGGTGTTCGGGACCAAACAAC
>Ga0157368_1000142_pt1 | contig 34296 bp, 32 predicted proteins | sample AttbisABBM3_FD_113146 | JGI IMG/M metagenome (GOLD analysis project Ga0157368, IMG submission 113146) | Fungus gardens microbial communities from leaf cutter ant in Botucatu, State of São Paulo, Brazil - Atta bisphaerica ABBM3 | ecosystem: Host-associated > Fungi > Mycelium > Unclassified ... | reverse complement strand
TCTAAGTAAAATTTTCTACTGATTGTCATATTAGTCATACTACTATCACTTAGTCAGCGGAATGTTTTCAACAAGGCATAGTCAGTAGATCACTTCTCTTAGCACTAGATTGCTCGTTGCGGTATATAAATGAAAATCACGTGGTCAAATTTGGTAATCTTAATTGTCCTGATTATAATCTCCGTGATTATCTTAATTCCTTCTTTATAACTGGCCCTTGTACAAGATTGATATGGTTGAAGTCAGTTTTCACCATAGGCCCACGCTTAAGCAGGTAGGAGTGACATATGATTCACCCAGAAATGACTCAAACTCACCGTTCGTACATCAGACCAACAAACGATTTAAATCAAAACATGCGACCAGGAGGTCGTTGAAAGAAGCTGCAAAGGGTACTTTTCTCAACCTTCTCTTGATTTGAAATTAAATCTACTGGAAACACAGGAAAAATTGCGCAGACTTCGCTAAAATCCAATAATGCCAATAATGCTGCTCAGCTTCGGCTCAACAGAAGGAACAATGCTAAACAAGTCCAGGTTAAGAAACACGCCGCTATCGTTTCTGCTACACGAATTTTCAGTGGCATAGATGGTATCCCCCGAATTGTAGCTGTGATCCCCTTGTCTGAGGACATTGACACCAAAAATTTGCTTGGAGCACTCGCAGAGACAATGGACATTTCAGCAGATGATTGTCCACAGGATGGGCTATGGAAGATGCGGTGTGTTACTTCTTCTGAGATTCAAATAGGAATTCATTTCTCTCGACAGGGCTGACCGATTCAAAACCTCGCTTCAGTTCAGAGTGGTACCTTACAGAAATTTCTATGATGCTCTCGACGCATGCAAGGTAGCGGATTATGTCATGTTCGGTCTCTCACCTACCGTCGAAGTTGATGCTTGGGGTGATACACTCCTTCGTTCATTACAAGCTCAAGGTCTACCGGAAGTCGTTAGTGTCGTCTCCTTCGACGCTTCTATAGACGCGAAGTCTCGTCCAGGAATCACTAAATCGCTATTGTCTTTCATGCAATACTTTGTACCCTCACAAACGAGGGTGTTTGACTTAAGTTCTAGCTCGGACCGGTTGAACGCACTCCGGGCCTTGTCTGAAGGAAGGCCTGGAGAACCGAGGTGGAGAGATGGAAGAACCTGGGTACTTGGTGAAGCAGCGGAGTGGGAAGATAGAGTACTAAAAGTGACCGGTATCATCCGTGGCGCTGTCTTGTCAGCTAATAGGCTGGTCCATCTACCCAACTTTGGCGACTACCAGATATCGAAGGTGTGTATCTCTTTTTTCTGTATCAATTCTACCAAGACCCCTCTCAACTCCAGATCCTATCTGCTCCTCTGCTCCGTCACCATGCAAAAGCAAACGAGATGGACATTGAGCCAAGTCTTCTTGCAGAGCCTGATGCAAATGAAGCGGATTCTTTGATTTCAAGCAATGACCCAGATGACATGGAAAATGAGCAGACGTGGCCAACGGAGGAGGATATGAATGGCAGTGCTCATGAAGATGGTAAAAATACTATTCCCGATGCACCGAAAGGGACGACACCAAGAATTGTCAAACGAATTCCAAAGGGCATGAGTTCATATCAGGCTTCATGGTTTGTGGATGAAACAGATGACGAAGGAGACGGAGAGGATAGGAATGACAGTGATCAGGAAATGAGGGAAGAGGAGGAAGAAATGGTAGATTTTATCATGGATGAGGACAAGGGCACAGATGTTGAGAGTAGACATGTTGATTTTGAAGAGCTCGATAACGGAGAGGAAGGACGTCAGTGCGTATCAGGGCAAGGCACAGTTCCCGTATCTTTATTCTGACGCGCTTATACATAGGTTGGAAAAGTGGCGCAGTCGTCAACGAGAAGAGAAGGATGATCTCCAGTTTCCTGATGAAATAGATACACCACAAGACGTAGCTGCTAGAATTCGTTTCCAGAAATTCCGTGGAATGCGATCCTTCCGTACAAGCCCTTGGGATTCATACGAGAATCTACCACGGGATTATGCCCGTATTTTCCAGTTCCAAAATTTCAAAAGAATGGAGCATAGCGTACGACGGAGAGCAGAGGATGAACCAAATACCATTCAGGTTTGTTTTTTCAGTCAATTTTAAACTGTGCTCACTTTGTTATTACTGCCAGCCGGGAATGCGAGTAACCATCCATATCCGAGATGTACCGCAGGGTATTGAGAAGAAGGAACCTATTGTCTTGTTCTCTCTATTCCAACACGAGCACAAGAAGTCTGTCCTTCATTTCACTGTACAAAGAAACACAGAGTATGATGGTTCGGTAAGATCGAAGGTGATTGATCCCTCTTCACCCAGACAGAACCGGTGACTGACTAAAATCATCATCAATTTTTAGGATCCTATGATCCTCTGCGTTGGTCCTCGCCGTTTTTCCGTGAATCCGATTTATAGCCAGCATACTCGTGGTGGTGGTAAGGGCACCAATAACGTCCACAAGTTTGAGAGGTATTTCCGCCATGGCATGACAAGCGTAGTGACCATTTATGGACCTATCGTCTATGGCACTCAGCCTTGCCTCCTACTACGAGAGACGCCAGATCTACAAGGTCAGTCCGCAGCCCATTCTTATCCCTTTTTTTGGTTTGGTCCAGGTGATGTGGAACTCGATTTTATATGATTTCTTTCTGAGCCCCTGCTGAGCGCTTTATTGAATAAGTTACCTGTTCAACAGCTCCACAGCTCGTGGCCATGGGCAGCTTCTTGAATCCAGATACTACCCGGGTTATCGCGAAGCGTATCATTCTCAGCGGTCATCCATTCAAGGTGCATAAGAAAACGGCGACTGTACGATACATGTTCTTCAATCCAGGTTCGTGAATTTTAGTTCCTTCCGCTCAGCTTTTGGTGTTAATTCCTCGCGCATTGACTTTTCCTCTTGGTCTTTGACAATAACTCGTAGATGATGTTCGTTACTTCATGCCCATCCAGCTCCAAACAAAACATGGTAGAACGGGACATATACGCGAATCACTGGGTACACATGGATATTTCAAAGCGTACTTTGATGGTCACATCAACCAAATGGACACCGTGTGCATGTCGCTATACAAACGCGTATATCCAAAATGGTCCCGTCTATGGTCCGAACCAGACTGTGCTGTTATGGCAGAGGGCGCTCAAAACAGCAACTCAGAACATTTAGACGATGCCATGGAAGAGTAGTGTTTGCGAAATTGAGTAAATAATACTTGTGGCACCGCTCACGTCTGAATACGATATCGACATCGCTCGTGTGAATGGTCATTGATCAATTCATTGGATGGACTTCCTCAAGCCCAGACTGGGCCTCGAGGTTCACAGTGGACTGTTCTTTCCTAGCAAGGCTTATGCATACTGTGAGGGAAACACGTAGTGTAATATTCATTGAACTCCGATGTCCGGCACAAGTGGAGTAACTCCACCTCATGGAATACATATGGCAGATGTCTGAAAAATAAAAATAACTCTCACCCCACTTCTGGTTTCCTTTTGTGTTTGTTATCTGTCATCTTGAATCATCTTGAATCATTTGGTTCCAAGCTCCTAATCCTCCGGAACTCCGCGCGATTCTGAGTAGATGATGACAGATGACAAGGTACAAACTGATTCAAGGAACACATCGTCGGTTGCTTGTGGACATGATTGAAATACATTTGGCCATACAACCCAGTTCGATGCGATGAAAGCTCGATCTATCAAGGACTTTGGGCAACATACATAAGATTCAATTCGGTTGACTTCAAAAGGCAGACTTACATGAAGAATCTTTTATGCTTCTGCTGACGGCCATTGTCTGATGGAGGCACTACTCCTGAGTCTTCACAATTCCCGTGATCTCTAGTTGCATCTTAGTGGGAACTTACACACACAAGGGACAATGAGACGAACCTCCCAGAGTGTCTGGCGCCTTCTTAGTTTGCTGAATATGTTTGGAGACAGAAGTAGTATACTTGGCCGACTCGTACTGCTGTTCAGATAAACGTGCAGCAGCAAACTGACGAAGCGTATACGCTGTTAATTCTTGTGCGTATTGGTATCGGTCGTTCTCTTGAGAGAGGGACATCTGGACAGAGGCCCGCAGTAGGGAATCACACGAGAGAGAGAATTTAAATCCCTTTCTATTTATCCTGTGTGATCGTCCATAGCCCACTCGCTGTTTATGGGGGAAACCATAAAAGGCAATCGCTCGGTGACCAGTGACGTTGTATTAATAATATCCCAATAGCCTTCTGCTCCAAAAGACTGTTCTATATACAACATTTCTTGCCCACGCCCACGCCTCCTCCAATACTCCATCTAGTCCTCCACGCTCATCCCATGACAGACCATGATCGTTTTTTTCAGTCGCAATAAAGCGCAACACATCTTTTACTGTCACTAATCCTATCAGCAATCCACGATCTTCAACTAAAATTATTCGAGGTCTACAGCACCCTGATTCAGCATGGCCCCACATTTAAGACACCAGCTACGTACCCCATTCGCTTGAATAACTGCACCAATATTTCCAAGGGAAGCTGTGGAGACACAGTCATCGTAGTCTGTTGGAATTGCGTTAGTTTTTGCAATGGTGTGATTTGATGCAGCATACTCGATTAACCCATGCCGAGAACGAAATACCACGTTCTGATAAGGCCGAATTCAAGAAGCTGTCATGCACCTCCTCTCCAACTCCAAAAGATGACCTAGGCTCCAAACCTATAGAATCCGTGTCTGCATCAAGTGGAATAAATGTGCAAGGCGTGCTTCGGTGGATATCTGCCGAGCTTCGCGTTCGTTCTAACCAAATGAGATCAACATCAATGGAGCAATACTCGCGTGGATGGAATGCATGCACCAAGCACGTAACGAATATCGGTTCGGCTTATGAAACCCACAAATTTTCTCGGTCCATCCGCGGAGACAATCGGGAAACCTTTTACGTCTCTTGACGCTAGAAGTGACTCTATATCTCCAATCAGCCATCAGGTAACGGCTAGATCTATCCTTGAACTCACCGACATCTTGCACGTACATCCCAGTGTCAAATATGGTATACAGGTCTCTTCTCATCACCTTTGACACTATTTATTGTGGAATGGATTAACAGCTGCCATAAAATTTCTAGCTGGACTCACCAGTGGCGTTATAAGCATGATCTTCCCTTTCTAAGAAGGGAAATTCATTAAACCGAATCATTTCATCCGCAATCCCATTCGTGCCCAAGAAGTCGCCCACGGCTTTAGTCACCAACAAAACGATCTGAAAATTAAGCCAAACTTTACTCGCGAGAAGAACGAGTAAGACGAGTAAGGTCACCATTGTTGGGAGAATGTATGTCAGAGCTCCAGTCAGTTCAAACATGATAACCACCACAGTAACCGTAATTCGCATCACACCACTCGTGATACCCATCAGTCATCAAGGAACTAATATATGCGGCGATCCTACCTTAAAGCGGCGGCAGCACCCAAGAAGGCGTACGTCCCGGGTGTTATACACGGCACATCAGGGGTACAAAACTTGAAGATCCCAGAGTGAGGGTGCGCCCTAAACAGCGCGGTTGGACTCAGCCATTTGACATGCCGAAATCAATTGACCGTACGAATAGAGTGCCTTTACTACAGTCCCCATCATTCGCCCAAAACATGCGCCAATTGCCATGGAGGGAACAAAAATTCCTGCAGGTACCTTACACCCATATGAAATCACCACAAGCCCTGTGCGGATCACAGTGGCGAGTAATAGCGAGAATGAAATTTGCCACTGGTCAGAGGACCTATCGGATCAAGCAACCAGTCAAAATTAAATTCAAATAAGTGATTTAGATCATAACCTCATCAACTACTCACTGGCATAAATTATATGTATCTCCCCCCTCACACTCTCGGAAAAGAATGGCCATGCTTTCAGTCATATCAAGTCGTAAAAATCTATTGTAATAGCCAATTAGAGCTGTCAGTGTGGCTAATGTAACTGCTTCGACGACGCCATGTTTAGCTAAATACTTCCGACGGAAAGCAGCGACTTGTAGATGGAATCTGATGACAAAGGCACCATATAAGCCCTAGTAGAAAAAGAATTATTGGTCAGGGTCGTGAAATGGCGTATTGGAGAAAAAGAACAGCTCCATGCTTACCCCAAAGACCCCGAGAAGGATGAAGAATATGATTTCGAAAAAATGCCAATCACGGTCATAAGTTACTTGGAATAATACCAGCTTGCCGGTTCTGAATGGATTCATGGCCTATCGATCCATAAGAAGACGTTCCGCATCAGTCACGCGATGATATAAACATACGGAAAGAGTAAATGTAGCCATAAGAGCACAAAAAAAGCTGCGCCACATTGTCTTGATACTGAATGCATGACTCATTTCCTAAACATGAGAAATCGGATGTACTGGTCCATCAGGTCGGTCCATCAAGATGCTAGGGAGAGAAGAACCTCAATAGAGAACAAGACACCGCCAATTGGTGAGCCGAAAGCAACGGCGACACCGGCCGCACTTGCAGCGGTAACGATTTCACGCATTTTACCTGTTTAAACGTTTCATTGAACAATACCGCGCCCGACGATCAAAACTCACTTTGACTTCGAGAAAATCTATCAAATAACCTTGCCACAAGGGAACCAATACAACAAGCAACATGAACTGAGGGCCCCTCCTTTCCAACTGAAAGGCCCGACGCAATTACCAGAGGCTGCACGACACGACAATTGACATCAGAGAACACCTTGAAGCGTATCGCCAAGATTTGAGGGCATACCAACGTTATACTCTTGATGAAAAAAGTTGCAAAGCCCAGGTACCCTTTCATAACGAATCCCGCTAGGATACACTTTATCTCCGAGATACCGGAGCCTGCAGCATATTTAGCGAGATTCCTCACAAGGTGTGAAGCAATAAATGCAAACATGGCCTAGAGGAGAACGACCTCAGCTGTAGGAATTCACTTTTTCCTGGTAGGGCGGTCAAAGTGAGCCACGCTTACGGAAATGAAAATAAAAACAATCCATCGAGCAAGAGAAACAGTAGTCCACGGTTGCCACGATTCACAACCACCCATTTCATCATCCTCCACCTCCCAGCAGCAAAACTGTCGATTCAACCACCAACCGTCCGAACAGAATCCCATTTTCATATCAGAGAGCCATTCAGTGACGATGGATATAATGGCTGCATTTAAACCAATACATATCCCTGAAAAATATCGCAGGCAAGTTGATTTATCTGTTTCCCTACAGACACGAAATGGAAGACGTACCGACCAGGCTAACTACAAAATAGCTCTGACCCGTACTTAATGCTTTCTGCATGTGTCCCCACAACCGATACAGTGTGTTTCTATCTCTTGACCCTCTTCGTAGGTTAGACAATTCTTTCAAACGTCTGTTCCGTTCGAGTATTGAGTCTTGTATCCAATCTGAATTTTGACGTCCTTATCGAGAACTCTGCATACATACACCAATCGTAAATTACCTATGGTCGTGAAATCTTCGTAGAGACTGGTGACAAGGACACATTGAGCATGTGAATGAGTTCTGAAGCTTATAACATGCGTACCGAGTCTGCTCAAACTGGTTGCCATTATGCCTCTGAGAAGGCATGAGCCAGTGATGTACACAGAGAACGCCTTCGTAAGAGATATGCGTGGAAAACAAATACCCCATTTGCAACCTTATTAGAAAAATCGACAAAAATCGACTGTCCTAGCGTCCAAGTTTGTAACTTGTCATGTTCATCTGACAACAGGAAGTCCATCCATAAAGATTCAATGACAGGTGCCAACTATTAGTCCAAGATGGATAACAACACAAACCACACAACATGATACACGGAAATACTAGTCAAAACCACACCTAGGTATCAAGAAGGGTATATAATGGGGGAGGAAATACGCGAGGCATTCAAAATTTTCTACGAAAGTCTGGTCAAGATAAGAGAGTGCCAAGAAACATGGGTAGCCAGCTATCTGTTAGATCAATCAATAGGGAGAACCAGGTTGCGAGAAGGTGCGAGCTTCGAGATCTCTGTAAGTCCGTTGTTAAGCAATAAACCGAGGAAATGATAAATGAAAGCTAACCTGAGCGCTGTCTCTTTGGCGAGAAGTTCTTGTTTCATGAGGCTGAGTTCACGCTGGGCCTTTAATTCGTATTCGCGAAGCTGTATCGAAATCCGATCAATGAAAGTGACCCTGCAAACAGCAACGTAACGAACCCTCTCTTGTTCCTTGACTAGTTCCTGCTCCTTGGCGAGAACGCTGTGATTGGCAAGATCCTCGGGAAGCATTTCGGTCTCACTGCATATGCAAAATGTTATCACATTCCCAACCAGTCGTTCGTCATTGAAAACGAACCGTGACTCAAGGATACTCTTCGAGAGTTTCTCAGTACGATATGTCTCGTAGAGAACATCTTCAGTCAAAGTCTTGAGATCACCAAGATGCGAACTTCAGGAAAGAAGACTCATCAGTCTATGATAAACAATGTAAATGCATAGGACAATGACTTGCCCGAGCATGGCACCCCTCAACCTGACAAAATCCGAATGATGGGGGTTGTCAACTTCAACTAGACCCCAAGGATATACCCTAGCTCGAATGGGTTCACCATCAATTACGACCTCCTCCTCAGAACCAACAACAGCAAATGGGAGGAGAGCCTAATAACATGAGGTTATGTCGCCTTTTCTCACAATTTCGTACGTACGCGAAGCTCCATGTTATCTTCAATAGTGTCTTCATCGTCTTCCTCGGGGTCATAAGGAAAATTGTAAATCGGGATGTCATAATGATCGATGTCCTCCATGATCTTAATCCAGTAATTTAGTCTAAACTGAAAACTTGAGATTAGAAGTACATACTCGCTTCTTGAAGGCTTTAAGCTCTTTGGGAGTAAGAGAATCTGACTTTCCGATGACAGGAATGACATTGACACGTGGGGAGAGGCGTCTCATGAGTTCTATATCCATCTCCCGAAGCCTATGAGATCGATATGTGAATAAGGGAATCGACACGTAAGAATAGCGGATGTGGAAGCGTACGCGTGTCCAGTGGGGGGGATGAAGTAGAGAAGGGCGTGCACACGGTTGTCCTTGAAACGAGGATTACGTTTGATACGAGATTGCTCAGCAAGGATGTCGTCGTATTGACGTTCAAGATATGCCATAATTTCTTGAAAGCTAGACAGTAATGAATAAGTACAAGCGGTGAGGGTCGACGATACTCACGCAGCCTCGTTATTAATGTTGTCACCGAAGCCTGGGGTATCTACAACTGTGAGAGCAATGCGAATACCATCTTCTTCGAGCTCTGGACCGCAAAAGTGCATGAATACTTCAAAGATAACGAGGGTTATCATGACAGGACATACCAACGTCGACAGGCCTTATTTCAATACTCTCTTCCTGATGAGCGGTATCTGGGCTATCATAAACCTTGTGAGGAATGAGATTTGTGTCACAGAGGGTGTTGACAAAGGTAGTTCGCCCGGTTCCAGAGGCACCTGAATTTGAACATTCATGGTAGTTATGGTTGTAAAATGAGATGAAAATACATACCGACCACCATAATGGTGAACTGGACACCCTTCACCTTGTTGCGCCTGCCTACAGGCATCGTAGTTTCTTGTAAGGGGAAGAGGTGAAAGTCGAATCGACTGATCGTCAAGAGCCTTGGATCTAAGCAAGAGCAAATAATTTTCTACAATATCATGGCATCAGTCTAATTTATCACAATGTCAAATCTTTGAAATCGTATAAAGCGCGGTTCCTGACAAGACAATTGGCCATCCCCTACATCATATCATGTCCATAACACGCTCCTCAGGTGTCACCTCGAACGTTGCAGCCACATTCAGTTTCTCTCCTAGTTGCTCCTCCACCAAAACTCATGTCTCCCTGTGATGCTTTGGTTGCTGATTCCCCCAACGACCATGGAGAAGGATAACCTGTGATAGTAGGTAAACTCAGCGTATCATCGCCTGCCTTGCCGATTTCGGAGCAGATGAAGAAATCTTCACCACTGGCCCATACCATGACGGACGCGACATTCGAAGCACACTTGATTTCCATGAACGAACCCAGATGTCCACCGGTCTTCTAGAGAAGCGGCCGGTCTAAACCACTGCTATCTCACAGACACGACTGTTGTAAATCTGATAGCAGTTGTGATTGTGTGGCTTGCCGAATAATGAAGGCAGCTGACTCGTGAGTGAAGGTTTAGGTATCAGAAAAGGTTACACTCTGATTGTAGATCTCAGTGTTGATGAAGAGATGGAGCGAACTGGCTGATATCCAGTGTACACTTATTTTTATACTTACCTAAATAAGTCGAATGTCCCACTTTCTTTCTCGTGTGCCATGACTGCACCCTCTGCACACTACAGCAGGGGTTTCTCTACATTTTCCCAACCTAACATCCGTAGGATGCAGTTCAATGGAGCTGCCTTCGACCGATATGGCATAATACGAAATTTTTTCCGGAGCCAAACAGTTGCATTCCAGACGTTATCTCATCAAAATACTATAGCACCGACGAATATGTGTATTTTCTCGAGACATGGGGTTGGTGTCTGTGTGAAAAAACCAAAGGGGTGTTCATTTTCGTTTTGGGGGGAACCAACACATACGAAGAGTCACCGACTAAACACTCGGTTGTTTGACAAACGACCGTATCCATCTGTTGTTGGGTTGAACTCCCAAGTCAGAAGTGCTCGATGGATATATGCAAGTACCGCGTGCATGGGCCCAGCTGGTGCATACAAAAAACCTAACACACAACCCCGAAATAATGTCCAGTTGCAGCGATGCACTTGTACGCCCCCAACATCCCAACTGCCCCATATTCAACACACACTACACCTGGATCCGAATCAACGTATAGATATGAACCCTGCTGATCCACCGAAACACCTCGAAGATTACTCACGTTTTTTCCGGCGATTGGCGCTATCATTGCCACATGCACATCGACCTACGCGAGAAGATCTCTTGAACGTTGCTACTGGGTTTTGGCAACGATTAAGGATACGGTTCAAGTGGTTCACTATCAAGTCATTTCGCAAATTCAACGCGGACGACATTTCGGCGTTTGTAACGTGGTTTTTAATGAGCCAGACGTTGTGGATTCTTGTTGGAACGTGAGTTGCAGAGTTCATGGACCTCAGTCATTCGTTTACTTGTATACAGGACAACGTTTTTTTCTGTTGTCTTTGCCATCGCAAATAGTCTGCAGCTCCAGCGTCAGTTGATACGTTACATGAAGGTTGTCCCATGATACTCAAGTCACCACACTTACAGACTATATCGCACGTGCAATTAGTGACTATCTCACATCCGAAACAGGCGTCACCATTATCTTCGAGTCCGCCATAGTTCCCAAATGGCGAGAATCTCGTATATCCTTCAAGAATGTATTCGTGTCACACCGACTATCAGATGGTACAGTGAAGAAACTTCAGCGACGCGAAGAAAATGAGCATCTGACGGCTGTCGGCTACGATGTGAGCAACCATCCTGGTTATCACCAATTCGGCGGTGAAGGCGAAGATCTAGTGCCTGTTGTTTTGGATGAAGAGGACTCGAATATGTCGCTATTTGATCTGACCATTGATTCAGTTGATGTTACACTTTCGCTGAGGAGATGGTTGGACGGGAAGGGTCTTGTTGAGGATGCCGTCGTAAGGGGTGTAAGAGGAGTGCTCGGTTCGTATTCATCACAGTACTTCGTCCAACTATTTTGTTCATAAATATTAAGATCGGCGAAACGTTTACTGGGACCCTGCCAATCCACTCAACCCTGCCTTGTTCCGACACAAATCTGTTCCGGGTGATTTTGAACTAGAGTCGTTGCAGCTGGAGGATCTGTTGATTACAGTTTACCAACCCGATGGTTTCCGCCCTTATACTGCGTCAATCTTTCGTGCCGATATACAACAGTTCAGGAAGCGATGGCTGTTCTACGACTTTCTGTGCGCGGAGAACGTTGTAGGTCAGTTCGACAACTGTCTGTTCAGTTTGCACAAACCGCAGAGTATCGGGCGTACAACAGACAAAGATTTAGAGGATGGTGAATGGGCTCGCATGGTAATTCTAGTCTATCTTTCTTTGCGGTCCTGAGTGCTCTTGTTCACTCTTCGAATTCTAGAGCCGTATTCGTATCGATGGTGTCAACATTGACCACCTCCAAAACTCCACCACAATGGAGGGACCCATTTCCTGGATAACATCGGGCAAAGTTGATGCAGTTCTTGATATTAAGTTCCCTCGCGATCCACGCGATGATTTACCTTTGAATACCATCTTGGGCGAGCTTGCCGATGCAATCTCAGCATCCATCAAGGACAACATGAATGATAACCCAAACCCTGACATCAAACACATCCCTGGACAGAGGGAACTGGCTAGACCTCCTCTTAGTGTACCAGATGACGAGTCACTTGACTATCAGCGACGCAAGGCAGTCAATGGACAAGAAGGAGAAGAAGAGCTGAAGGTGGTGATAGATATGGATTTGCGTTTTCGTGATCTGAAAGCTGCTGTCCCGATTTTCACGAATGATCTCAGCTATGTGAACAATGCGTTCATTCGACCTATTGTAGCATTCATGAAGTGTGTTTCTACAATTTCCTTGGCCATTCAGACCATTCACATGATCTTGTCGCTTATAGTGGTAATCGTACTTTGATACCAATTCACTGTCGAATGGTGAAAAACTTGAATGACTTTGATGGCTCCTGGACGGTAAGATAGCTTTGTTTTACTCGCGTGGGTCTACTTACTAACGACAATTATTACTCGTAGATGTGGGAGAGTACGTCTACTCATAGTCTTCTCCTTCTGCTTATGACTAGACCTCTTTACCTGGTTACAGCCGGATTGATAGATGAGATTTCTCTCAAAGTATGGCTCTTTGTTATCTCCGGTCTCTTAGATCCAACTGATTTAATTTCTCGAAGACGTATGATGCGATGGCACATCATGTCAGTCAAGCGAACATGAACCGCCAAAGGATTAAAACAGTCAGCCTCTGGAGCTTGCAGAAGACCGCCAACGCCATTCTATTTGCCTTCAAAAACGTTGCAGATCCTGTATCAGTTCATCTGAAAGACATTTATTTTAGTCGACAACAAGGGATGGCATTGGGTTTGTATGATACTTTGTCAATTCCATTTGGTGTGGATGTCTAAGTTTGAGATTCGAGGCTCTTTGATGATGGCAATCTATACACCTTGAATTGTTGTCTTGAACTGAGTCACCCCTATCTCGCCTTGAACAGGTAGTGCCCTACTCCCCACCTTCAATAGTGAACATTTATATCCGTGGAGATTTTTTGATGGACTCCCTCTTGTCCTCCATTCGTGTTAAATAGTTCAGAGCAAGCCACGTAGAAAACCCGAAATCTGAAACAAAAGGAAGAGTGTCTGTAGCCATAACGCTACTCACCTTTAAAACCCTCCGCTAGCACATTCCCCTTCTCCTTGGCGTCTTGTTCAAGTTCTCGTAATCCTGCTGGTAGTTGCGGGGTTATTTAACTTAGAAAACAGACGTCGTGGAGACATAATCTGCCCGTACGATTCCTGTCTTGGATTCGGAGCCAATCTTCACATGTCCTTGAGTAATGTATTCCGGAAACGTACCAGCTTTTCATTAAAATCAGGTCATCTTGGAAGTACGTCTGTGCGCATTGAACACCCAATCCCATGGATATACTCCTCTATGCCACTTACGGGAAGGTCCCTGGAAGGCATCGTTCCACCTAGGCTTATCATAAGTCATAAGTCAGATAAGACCACCTATTGAACAGAGCCTACCGCAGAAAAATTCTATGCCATCCATCCATCATCCTCAACGAAATGGTAGGGCATAGATTTGTAGCAGAATATCTCCACGAATAGGAGGGCAGGGTCATCACTTCTCTCTTTCGCTGGGCGAAGCCAAGTAGAGATCTTGCAAAAGAGTGCTTTGTAGTTCTTCACATGTTCGAACATCTTCGGAGCCACGTTGGTTGGTCAGTTCGTGGTTGAAAGTATAACCTACCCCAATGGACAGTATACGATCAAAGCTGAATGAGGGGTAAGAGAAGTAGTTCGGGATTTTGAACTGTTCACCACGATTGAATTCATGGGTGTATACATCCACAGTTATACTTGGACTCAGTCGGGAGTGAAATCAACGGATGCATAGAAACGAACCTCTAGATTCAAGAAACCCTGTTCCTTGGACATAGCGTCGATGTACGTTTTCTGAGTTATCGAACTTGAAAGCCCGGTGATCTTGGAGTTGTGATATTTCTAATTTTTTGAAAAAAAAGAGAATCAAGTCGCTGCCAACGGACGACATATATATATATATATATCACATACCTCGACGAGGAACAGGACAAACTCCCCCATCCTTCCGAGTGGCATTAAATTCAGAAACTGGAGTTGGGTGAATAGAGCACATCGTACAGCACATCGTACCACATCCAAGGTCTAGTGCATCTTGTCCGTCCACTAGTTTGGCTTTCTCACAATAGCTCTCTAACATATAATTTTCTGCTTGAGCTAAGGACTCCTTCCCAATGGGGTACAGGCAGCAAGAGTACTTGGCACGCGGACCCAAAGTTGACAACATGAACTTGATTGAAATTTGACGATAGACTATGTTCATGTCCTCATTCCATAAGCTGCACATTTTATCTCATAATGTTGTTCGCTGTTTGTTGGCTTTGGCGGGTGCGTCCGCAATGACGGAACAACTCTTAAGTTCGTCAACCCATTTCATTTTGACAGTGTGGTTGTTTTCGAATAATCCATAGTCAAGTTCTTGCAGTCGCTTGTGAAGCAAGAATCGAATAACGCGCCGCAAAAGAAGATCTGGAATGAGGCCCATCAAATAGTTTAGGCAGCCTCTGTAGAAAGAGGAGGGAGACAAACTTGGTCAAGGAGACTATTACCCAAGTTGGAGAATGGAGTTCATATGAAAGATGAACCAAAAAAATATGAAAGCTGTCATTCAGTAGTCCGATATATAATGCAAAGGGATGGTATCAGATTCACGATAGAAAAACTCTACAATATCCAGATCCAGTAAAATGAAGAGGCCAGTCCATGGGAGGAACGATACCGCGGTAAGGAAAATGGCAGGAAATTTTCATTTGGAAGTACATTGCGACAAGTTTCATGAAACTTGTATATTCTGCAACTGCCTCATACTCATCCTGTGACTGACATATTTAAGGACCATGTCTCAACTGGTTACCAATACAATTTCTTCGAACACCGAACTCAAGTTGCCGTGATAGACATAGTGCTACAGCTACCATAATTCCCCTGCCCAACCTAATCACCCAACATTACAGGTGCATACCATACCGATTCAATTGTTACTACTCTGTTGAGGAATGACGTGGAAACAAGATAGCAACTACGCAAGAAATAACACAACAAACGAGCAGGCAACATTCGATCACCTTACTTAGCGATCTTGAAGGTCGTTAAGCAATCGCAAAATATTAAGGACTAACGCAGCGATCAATGGGGTGCTTGTTCGAATGACAAGGAGTAACTTACAGAGATTGATAAAACTTGAAGGAACAAAAGACAGTCAGAAGATATAGCGAGATTGTGGCAAGTCATCACATACTCTAAATACAAGCTGATGGCACCCATGATGTATTCGTCGGGCGAAAGTCGCTTATTGATCATGTAAGTGTCATAGACGATGTACCCGCTGAATATGAGACAGCCTCCGATAGCAAAAATGAGATCCATGGTGCGACTGAAGGGGAATATCATGCCGATAAATCCCGTCATGACCAGAGCGATGAGGGCGCCAAAGAGGAAAGGTCCCATTCCAGAGAAGTCATACTTGCTTTGAAAAGTGAAGAGAGTTAGGCCAAGGAAGACACCCAGAGTAATCAAGCTGGTGGCTGCGATCAGATCACATGGTTCGTGGAGATATTGGAACTCTTACAGGGCTTGTAAAACCAAGATGTTGTCGAAGAAAGCAACGACCACACCGAGGGTGAAGGCTTCCATCAACGTGAAGGTAGAAAGGAGAGCGAAATTCCAAGGAGGGGAATGTCGTTTCCAATATAGTAAGCCGAGATTAATGATAGTACCAAATAGAGGAACATAGAATGACCAGGTGCTGGAAGATATTGACATTGTTAGGATCCTGATTGAATGGAACGGCAGGCAACGAACTGTGTCTGAACCCAAAATATAGCATCTGGCGATTGGGATATAATTCCACCGACAATACAGGTCGCAGCCTAGATTGCAAAAATCACTTAAATACGAAACAAGAATCAGCCACTAGGAGGCGGATACCCACGATCTGACACACTAAGCGCTTATACATCAGAGTCGCTCAGATATAGGGGTACCATACTCACAGAGAATTGTATAAATCTTACGAACAAAAGCACTTCGAATCTCCTGTGAGCTTTCGGAGACACTGACACCATACTTTGGCGATAATCAGATCATGAAATGTACCGACACGAAGTACGGACCTTGAAGTCATCGGGGAGTTCACCTGGAGCGGGTTGGTCGTAAAAGCCGCCAAAGCCATCCCTGCTACCTTGGACAAGAAGAGGCTCCTGTGAGTCGCGCCCGTTCCTGCGTCCGTCTGTAGTCCCGTAAGATGGAGGGGGAACTGGATAGTTGCTCATGGTTGTTGCTGTAAGAAACTTGGCCCAGTCTATTGACTCTTGCTTATTCAGCGCAATGATTCTCACTGCGGCTGTGGCTGTGGCTGTGCTACAGAATAAACATGGTTCCTTTTCGCATTTCTGCATCTTATAACGAACTATACGAACTAGGCTGCCGCACATATGACAACTATTCCTCGACTACCACTCCTCTCTTTGAAGCACCTGCCTCTGCTTTCTCTACTCGTACTTCTGTTGCTGCCTTATATGCACAACTCGCCTTTGCTGAACGTCAAATCTTTGTCTTGGGCGCTGAAAACGCACTTCTCCGGGAGAAAAATGAGGATCTCTGGATCATGTTGAAAGTCTTAGTGGCAGAGGTCGCAACCACAGAAGCTGTTCTTAGGAAGGATAACAATAACACCCACCTTGCCAAGAACCAGGCCCCTGTACTCCAGAGGAAATTGACAGATTATCACAAGTTCTTTAGCGTGCTAGCTGAAGGGGATTCTCATATCATTAATAGCACTCATGTAGGAGTTGAAAAAAACTGCGATGCCGAGGTCGAGGCCACCAAGGATGCGACTCATGATAGTGATTCTCCCTGGTCAAAGGTACTTCAGACTCTCATCAATCATCATGGTTCGGAGATGTTTGCCGCAGATGTAGACATGTCATCGAATTCATGTCAAATTCCTCACGAAAAGGGAAAGGTGGTTCGTTTCGCTGATTCGCAGGCTACTCCCAAATCCAATGCCGCCACTGCACTTGTACCTCCGTTACCTTTGTTCACTAGCAGTTGCCAAGACGTCGATCACAATCTGAAACACTGCCAGGATCCACTTTCTAACAATTTGGGCGATCCTCTGGAGTCGGAAAAGTTGCAAGTCAACAGTGCTTTCGCTTGCCCTCGCAGCCGCGCTTCATCGATCCATACCATATCTGTTTCGTATACAAAAGAAGGTCAATTAACCCTTCGACCTTTCTCAGGACAGGACTATTGTAGTCTTCGAACACTTCGCCGCCCTTCTGAGACGAACTACCTACGCCGTTTCACCTTCCACGATTCTCTCAAAATTGAAGCGCGAGCTGCTGAGAAAAGGCATGGTTTCTTAATGCCTTGCATCGTCAGTGTTCTATGTGCCCTTCTCAGAAGTCTTTTTTTCATCCAAATAACAGAAGCCTGTTCTACAGAAACATGCCTCTAGTCCTGTCATAATTGCCCCTCTTACCAATGATCCTATCCTCCAAAGAAGTGAAGATCCTTCAAACTTTCCTGTCTCTTCTCGCTTCAATACCAGTTGTTCCCATGCTCCCTCAGCAATAGGCCCTTTGCCTTTGAATCATCAAAATGCGTCACTATCTGTGGAGCGCCTCTGCGCAACCTTTAGTAGTGGAAGCCTCGGATCACTCGAATCGACAACTTCGTCTGGCTTCAACCGCAACTCCGTTGCAAATTCAAATGATTCTAGTGCTCCCGGTAACTCCTTGAAGAGTAAAAATACTCTCGGCTGCTTGACAATGGCTGGCAAGAAGAGAAATGTCTGTACACAGTTTGAGAAAGATTCTACAAATCCTCCTGCCGAAAAGCAGACCAAATCGACAATTGGAACCCAATTTTCGACAAGTGAGATGGCGGACATTAATTCATGTATCTCTCCACGAGAGCAACGGAGCGATGTAAACTATCCTTCTCTGAGAGTGTCTCCCGTCACTGGAAAGCCGGTTCTAGAATTTGCCTCGAGATCACCGTCGATCGGATCCACGATTCGGCCTTCGCATCCCTCGACAATCCAGGTATCACAGCGAACCGCTGGACCGGGTCATAATCCTGTTCCTGTTGATCCTTTGAAATTGAAGAATGCTCACTCACAGGTCCTCGTTAATCAAGATCAAGTCATGAGGGTATGCTCCGCCGTTCAACTGTGCAACACGCAAACCACTAATGAAAGGGAGAATAAGCTGGAGGTAGTTTCCTCAAATCCAAAGGTTGCTCACCGCTCCAACCAATTTCCCCAGCCCCGTACTCCTGCAAGTGCCGTTTGTACCCTGAGGCCAAAGCTGAACATCATTAAATGTGGACTTGCCAAACCCGTTGAATCTGTTAGGCCCGTCAATCATACCAGCATACCTATGCCCATGTCCCGCACTCAAATTGCACATGAAGCCGGGTTCACATCCTCACTAGCTCCGTCCCTCCAAGTTGGTCCACGTAATGACAAACCAGTTGGGACCCGTCTTATTGCCTCAGCTTGTCGAAAGAATATTCCCATGTCAAAGCCGTGCAATCGACTCCGAGTGGTGAATGGCTGCGACCCCAGAAGATCACTCCCTGCCCGTTCTGAAACACAACTTCGAATGAATACGAAAGGCTTGGTTACAAATACAGAAAATGGAAACTGCAAGTATGATGGGATTGACTGCCATGGGCACGGGCGAATCAAGAGAAGTATAGGTTCGAACCGCTCCGATTCGAAACTGATAGAAGCTTGTTCGAATTAGAAAATTGAGCCCCGAAAAGCCGCGAATGCCAATTTCTTCGTGTATCTGGATCGGGGTACCTATTTGATCGCGACTATTAGTTACAGTAAACCCAGCCCTGCATCAGTAGACTTCTGTCTCTCTTCGAACTATTCTCTCTTCAAACTATATTCTAAACAGTGAAGAATCCTAGATTTAAGCCTTGCTGGCTGGTCAGCTATATGATATACTCAGGAGGGTCATAACAGGTTCGAGATCCAGCTTCAATTCGAGTCCATCCTTGAGTGGCCTATCGCATGCTGTCACGAAGTGCGATTGGTTGAAAACGTAATTGTCACCTTCGCTTGATACCTAGCTTAACTATCGTTGCGAGAACATATGAGAACATTCATAAGTGGTAAGATAATAATATTTTCTTGGATCCATGTACTATCAGGCTCGAAAGGGACTAATTAGATGTCTACTCGGACTCATCACAGTCGGCTTTAAAGTATCTCAGGGATACTGAGGCTAACATCAACAACGTCTTAATAATGACGGGGGATTTCAATATTAGAGATAGGATTTGGGATCCTAATTTCCCTTACCATTCTGCTCACAGTGACCCCCTTATGGACGTAGCAGACTCTATGAGCTTAGGATTATCTAACCCCACTGATTGTGTTCCTACTAGGTATTCGGACAACAATCAAGACTCAAACTCAGTAATCGACCTCATGTTTCTAAGACCCGAGTCAGAAGAATTTGACAGCCATTCCATTCACCTGGATTGGAGATTTGTATCCAATCATGCTCCCCTCACTGTCAACATTTTGATCTTTGAAGAGCATATTCAAACCAGAAAGTGTACAATAGTCAAGAATAGCAAAGAGGAGAAAAACTTTGTTGATGAATTAATCGAAGCCATCAAGAAGCTTGACACAGAGTGAATTTCAGACGTTGAAACTCTCGAACAAATCATTCAATCATTTGCTAGTTCTATGGAAAGAATATGGGTAAAGAATTCAAAGATTGTCAACATCACCAAGCACTCCAAGAATTGGTGGAACAATAATTGCAGTAGAGATCTGGAAAACTATAGGTCTTCAAAGCAAATTGAAGATTGGAAACAATTTAAGAGCATGATCAAGAAAACCAAACATCTTTTCTTCAATCAGAAAATTCAGGAAATTGCCAACAGGAATTGCGGCCCATGGGAACTCATGAATTGGGTCAATAAGCAAAAACTTCCAGCTATCAAAGCAATCCAATACAATGGTTGCCCATGCATCAAAATATGGCATACACTTCATTCATCTTTCAATACAGCACAAGACTGCCATATTGATATGAGCCTATTAGAGGAAATTCCAAGGAAACACACTATGACTTGGAAGCCATTTTCAGAAGCGGAATTTATCAGTTCCATCGATAAGTGTAACAATTCATTGACTCCTGGACCAGACAAGTTGTCATGGAGGCATCTCAAGAATATCATCAAAGACAATGTGTGTTTGAGAAAGATCATCAATATTGCTGATGCATGCTTTGAACTAGGTTCATTGGCCAGCACATTTCAAGGTTTCATCCATCATCATTTCTAAACCCAACAAGGAGTTGTATGACTCTCCCAAAGCTTTTAGACCCATTGTCTTACTCAACACAATTGGTAAACTCATTGAGAAGGTCATTGGCAAAAGGCTACAATTCCAGTCAATCTCAAAAAATTTCATCCATTCATGTCAATTAGATGGTTTAAAACAACATTCTACTACTGATGCTGGAGTTGCCCTTACCCACTTTATTCACACTGGCTAGGTCAAGAATACCATGACTAGCACTTTGACATTTGATATCACTCAGTTTTTCCCATCTCTGAATCATCAACTACTACCTCTTATCTTTGACAAGGCTGGGTTTGACACCAAGATCACTTTCTTTTTTCACAATTATCTAGTAGAAAGAAAAACTCAATATTTTTGGAACAATTTTTCTTCTCCATTATTTAATGTAGACATTGGGGTTGGTCAGGGATTGGCCCTTTCCCCTATCTTGTCTGCTTTATATCTTGCTCCAGTTCTTCATATTCTTGAAAAACAGCTAAAAAATCTAAAAATCCCAGTGTCTATACTTTCTTCTGTAGATAATGGACTTCTTGTTGCTCAGAACAAATTGTTGACAGTTTCAAACTCTTTTCTTTTCTGTAGTTACCATATTACTTCTCTTCTCAAAAAATTTGGACTAATCATGGAACACAGAAAAGTGGAGGTGTTTTATTTTTCTAGATCACATGGAGTCTTTGAACCTCCTCCTTTGGATCTCTCACCTCTAGGTGGTTTCCATTCTTTGGCCTAGGAACACATGGTGCTATCTTGAATTTATTTTCGACAGGAAATTGTCTTTTCACCAACACATCGATTTTTACACGAACAAAGCCATCTCTATGGTCAAATGTATGAAGATGCTTGGAAACTCAGTGCATGGTCTCATCCCCACCCAGAAGTGGCTACTATACAGAAGCTGCATTCTCCCTATTGCCCTCTATGTGTTTCAACTCTGGTTTTACAACAAAGCGCCATTATCTTACCCTCTTAATCTGTCGTGTGGCATGCGATTGATTTTCATACAATGGTTTTGGTGAAGCTCTCTGCACTTATTAATGTTCAAGTAAGAGCTTCATTGATCAGTAATTCCACATCTAAGAAATAAGATCTTTCAAGAGGAACGTAGACAACAGGAACGTAGACAACAATGTTGTACTCATTACTTATGGCGACAGCTCGTTCACGCGTCGATTCCTAGGAAACTGGCGTCAAGATTGAGTCATGCCAGACGAATGGAATGGATCCAGTAAGGGTCAAAAGATCAGAATCACTAATCCATCTCGATTTCATGAAATTAATTTATCAGATGGTGAAGCCTGTATGATAGTTCAAGAGAGGCGAGCGGCCGACTGGCTGACCTACTCATTGCCTTACAAGTTCATGCGACATGCGATCTAGGGCAATTATTTTAGCATCTTGCCGGCATTGTGGTGACTAAAACATCTCTCCACCCGTCACGAAGCATCCGTGGTCTAGGCCACGCCTGAGGGTCTACTATTGTATGGGACTCGCAAATCGGCCTCGAGTCCAAATCTGGACCTGTAGTCGAACGACCCGACCCTGAATATACTCTTCCCCTACGTTGCTTTTTCATGCTATTTTAGCACGCGTCCCATCACTTAGTTCTCGTGCCATTTTGAATGACCGAGGTATGGATTCATCTTGGGCCTGTAGTTAAAAACTATTGGTCAAGATTAACGATTCTTACATGTTCTTACATATTATACGCCACAAGGAACGGCTCGGTGCAGAATGTAATCTTCATTGGATTCTGAAAGGACTGTTGCGAGATTAGCTTCCGTCAGGCGGTGTGAAGACCAGTCGATGGATATATTTTGGTATGTCTTTGCTCATCTTCATCGTGGCTTGGGCTCAGGCATCTGCCCGGTATTTCAGATACATATCGACAAATAGGATAGGTATCATCCCATCTTATGGACTGACTACATTTATATCTTCAAGAGTGTAGTCCATTGCAATAATTAAAATCCTGGTCTAGTGCCATCAAAATCCCAATCACTTCTCAAGTCATCAAGGAAGGGAGTGCTATACCTATTGTGCCTATTCTATTGGTTTCACCAATTATTTACGTGATGCTACTAGTTGTAGCCAAAGTCACGCATTTGTGGATGGACATTCGAGCAATAACCATCATTCTGAGTGTTGAACTGAAAACCAGCAGGAGGGCAGATGCCAAATAACTCTGAAATGAATCCTATCGCGGTAATGAGTGGTGTAACTATCAGGCCGGCGGACGGTCAAAACGTGTCATCACTGAGGGGATACGGTGGCAGCCCCCATTGTTCCGGTACGAAATCCTCAAGACTCTTCAAGGTCTGGTCGGCTCTCTCCTCCCCTGAATAACCGACATCCAAGAGATTCTGATCGGGAACCCACACAACTTTTGAGATTTAGCATTTATCAGAAGGATTTTGAAATGACTCAATACGAACCCGACATTCCCGCTCTTTTTCCTGCCTGCAATCCAGATAACGCATCTTCAAAGACAAGTCCTTTGCTTCTTTCTATCCTTTGCTTAACCGTAATTGGGTCGTCGGCCGAGCCAACATCTCGAGAAAGGAGCTCCTTCGCGGCAACAATGAAAACGTCGGGCGCAGGTTTCCCCTTGATGTTGTGATGAGTGTCATCACCACATATCACTTTACCCTCGAAACAACCAAAAGTTGCTTGAAGATGGGCTGTTTTCAATTCATAGTTTCGTCTTCGAGATCCTGTAGCAACTGCAATGGGGATACAATGAGTCTTTAAATGCTGAACCAACTTATGGACTCCGGGTAGTAGTAGCACCGAGGGCCACCGTTCATCTTGTAGTCGATTTCGTTGTAATAGATAATCTTCAAGAGTCAATTTTATGCCAGGGAAGAATGATAGCAAGTATTCTGCAGCTTGGCGCTCAGCTATATGAGAGAAAAAATGACATGTCAGTAGAGAAACCCGTGCGATACCCAATACTTACGTTTACCCATACATCCAGCTTTGATGTCCCAAGTCATTTCTTTTCCATATTTCCCGAGAATCTCGTCTTTTCCAGAATTAGCCTATTACTGCAGCTCTTAATTTGGGTGCACAACGTGAGACTAACTCGTCACATCGGTGTAGATTTTCTCTGAGTCTATCATCAGGCCTGAAGAGGTGCCAATGAGAACAGGGGTCGCCAAAGAAAGCACAACAATAGAAGCAACTTACCATCCATGTCGAAGAGAACATACTCGACGTACTGGAAAGACCTAGTTTTCTCTGCCATGTCGTTTGTAATGAGGGTGTGGAATGCTGCAGTGACCAAAATAGCATTCAGGAATACATGTGACCACTTGTCACGGTTCGGTCACGCATACTTGCCTCTCACAGCTCCAGTGTGTTTATAATACTAAAGTTGGTTTCAAACTTACAGCTGCTCAAGATAGTTCTATGACACTTCTTCGTAGGACGACAATCCGTTTTTTCATCTTTATCTGTGCCATCTTCGGCCTTTCGTGGACTTTTGGTTTGTCTTGGGAGCTCCCAGAGTTCGGGAAGGACACGGCTATTATGATCTCCTCACGCGCTAAGCTCGCAGCGGCCTTCAGTTCAAGGAAGCAGTCCAGCGTCGATGAGGTATATGGATTACTCCATCTAGTTACCGCTGAATCGGACGAATACCAACATGTGTTAACCAACAACGTGGAACTGGATCCGACTAAACGTATAAGCTTAAATGACTATGCCCCTGGAAACGAGGACCTGGATTGGACTGCTGAGATGGAAAGGCTGAATAAGGAATTCCCTGTCGTTGTGTTCAGCAAGGTATGCCTTCGACTCAGAAGAGCACATATTCTCAGTCCAGAACTGATGTTGCCTGTAACTGATGTGGATAGACCTTTTGCTCGTGTGTCACTTTCCCGGATTCTTAGGCTCCCTTCGATACTCACACTTTTTAATTTTCAGTTATTCCAAGAAAGCGAAAAATCTCCTCGCATCTTACGAGCTACAACCCCAGGTCAAAGTTATCGAAGTTGATCTGCGAGGCAAGCCACTTGCTTCTCATTCAGATGCTGTGCAATCTGAGTAATCAACCAATAGATGATTCTGCAGCACTCAAAGTTATTCTAACTCGCCTCACTCAGCACTCCACATTTCCCAACGTCCTTCTTCACGGAAAATCTCTTGGAGGCTGGGACGAGTTACGTGCGCTACACAGCAGTAATTCACTCACGACAGTATTAGCAGAAAGGAGGATCGTTGTGCAAAATGGTAATATTTATTGACCGTCGAACCTCCATATTTTTGTATGATATTTCTCTTACATCATGAACATATCAGCGGTGACAGAATACAGAATGATTCTCGACTACTAGCTGTTGGACATGTTGTTTCCACTTCAGTCGTTGACCGTGGATTCAGATACTAATTATAGGCACTGCCCACCGTCAGTTTTCCTGAGAATAATGCGACAGAGGAGTGGGATATACCTGGGAATACCATTCATTCAAGGCCTGACAAATGTAAGGAGCAGCACAGACGGTAGGCCCTGCCCATCCAATTCTATAAATTATAAGGTGAGCTTCAATCTCCTGAAACCGAATCATAGGAATGCTTCGCACCCGCCACACTGGCCCCAGTGGGTCTGAGTTGCCCCGCTGGCGGGAGGCATAGTAGTGGTTTGGGGTGGGTTGCTGGTGTTGGGAGGAGGGCTGCTACCGCCAGTGATGCCGAACCAGTTCAGAACGTCGTCGGCTTGAATCGGAATATTGTGGTCTACATTAGCAGCACTGATGGCCTGGAAATCGGGTCCGTAGGTTGATCGGGTCCAGCCAGACAAGGGCGAGTTCTGTTGAGTTGATGCGGGAGTCTGACTATAACCGAAAACGTTAGTCCACTGCTTGACGCCTTCACCGAAGTTGTGGTAATTGAGGGTAGTATCCCTACAAGTTTGGTGTCAGTACTGTCTGCTGGAATAGCAGAGCAGCTTGCATTTTCACTTACAAGGTACCTTGCCAGATTTGCATCTTCGGCCTGGCACCAGTATAGCCTGGGTAGCCGGAACGTACGAGATCGCCCTAGAAGTGAAGCGACACAATTGATGCAATTCTGACTACAGCCATGAAAGCGCAGCCACACTTACCCACTCTTGGGCAGTCTTCGTAGTCTGGCCAGTAGCACAAGGGGTGTTCCACATGCCAGGGCCAGCAAAGCAACCATAAGGAACACCAGCAAATGCAGAACCGGCTTTGAACAGGTCGGGGTAAGCGCCAGCCAGAACGTTTGTCATCATAGCTCCAGAAGAGAGCCCAGTCATGTAAACGCGAGACGCGTCAACACCCCAACTTGAGATAGCAAAGCGGACCATGTTTGCGATAGCGATCGAGTCACCACCACCGTTGTGGGTGAGGGTAGCTGTGGTATGAACATCCCAACAACCCCCAGAGTCAGGAGCGTTGGGGTAAATGACAATGTACTTGTATGTATCGGCTAGATTGGCATACTGGGTGCCGGTGAAGAAAGCCTGGGCAGTGCCTGAACAGTAATGCATGGCAACGATGAGAGCTGGATTTGCTGGGAGGTTCAGGGGTTTGTAGTAGAAGAACCCGACGTTGGTGGGGTTTGATCCCCAATTACCGGTTTGTTGTTGAAGAGTTGATTGAGCAGCATTGGCATACAAGGCAGTGGCCAATACAAGTAGAGCTTTTGAGAGCGAGGAAAACATATCAGAGGATGTTGAGAATAAGCCTGAAGAATCGTCGCCTTTTATGTTTATGGATCCGGAATTGTCGTTCCAATTGCATACGAAGCCCAAGTCTCGTGAGTTGCTTTCGCCGGGATTGGCGCGTCGGAAAATTGTGCAATCAGGAGTTTGATGGAACGTGTCACTCTGAGTGGAAGTCTGGAGAAATTCCTTGATCGGAGGAGAGCGTGCATTCATTCCTTCCAGTATCATGACATATCTTCTAACAAGTGAAGCGTGTATGGTGCACAGAGACAACGCTAGTCGCCCCCAGAGAGTAAAAAGGCTGGTGAACAGGTGACGATCGCTGGAGTTGGTAATTCATCCAAGTTATATGGATGTCCGATGATCTTTCGACAAAGTGCCGGAGTAAACAGGTAGTCGACTCCTGTTCGGTGTTCAAGTTTGATAGAGCAAAATGAAGCATCTCAATAGCATCTCAATATAGATAAGTCGAAATACTGTTGACTGGCCAGCGGCAAGGAGGTTCTCGTTGAAATGGGCAATTCATTGAAGCCAGATTATGTTGAAAGGATTTCGGTGTGAACACTGCAAAATAGACAGCTTCAAAGGATCCATGTTGTATACGTGGAGAAGTATCTAGTAATGCGGAAAGGCTATACACCGGAGGCGGATACATGGGAAGGAAGAGAGAACTTGGAGAAAGGTGAAGAAGGGTGAAGCTGCTCAATAACACACGATCAGTACAAGTTTCCACTGGGTACTGATAAAAGAAACCTTTTCCGCTCTAGTTTTCCGAGACATGTTGATGTCTGAGACGCGCCATTTTAGTGTCAGCACTGTGCTGTCATATTCCACATCGATGACAACTTTCATTCATATGACACATGTTCTAGACTGGATATTTCACACTAATATGTTCAAATCATGTTGAAATCATAGTTCTCAGACATTATGCCGCGCGATACGTGATCCTTTTCGACATCAATGGCGCTAAATTGTCGCAGTTTGGATGTGTCAAATCGCCCTTTTCGATTTTACATAAACTCGGCATGCAACAAATTGACCTACACTAGTTGTCAACAGAGAGCTACCAAATTTGCGAGTTCATTTTTCAGCAACGAATGCTATTGCTTCCTTGGAGTACCAACTGGTCATCGCCATAATTGGATTCAAACGACATCAGCACAAAAGCTGGTCAAACCCGAGACTTATCCCGGGTCCACCCAGGGACCCCGAGTGCATAGCAGAATAGCTCTAATCAATTGGTGACTATAGTAGCAGTGGATTCTCACTCGAGCGCTTTTCTGAGATATGAGTCGAGACGAGTTGCTGGAAACGAATATCGATATCCGTACACCAGTCTGCGACCAAGTACATTGCAGGGAGTCACCTGCCTGGCAGTAGCAAAACCACAGCATACCTTCCCGTCACTATTGCGACGGTCGCATCAATGGAGAGTATTGATGGTAACAGTTTTACGATGGTCTGCGATTGGAGAACGGAGGGTGACGCGGAAGAGAAATCTTCCTCATTGAAGTCATGGTCGAGCCTACCTCTACCAGCCAAATATTCTGGGCAGCCTTCCGCTGATATATAACTTGGGGGCGTGACATAAGGACCCCATCAACTCGGCTAATATCAGCCGTACTTCCGACATCAATGAATAGGTATTGTATTGTGACAGGCAACAATCATCATCGTTGCAAGGATTTGGTGAATACAAAAGGTGCAAAACGTGATGAGGTGAAGAAGCGAAGCCGGAAGCGGCCAAGTAGACCGCAAGTTGATCACGTTCTTGATTTTGTGTTCTTTACTGTCGTTACTGATGTCCGTCCTTCAACTTCCAGGCCGTATATCTCGCAGCGAACACCTTCCCCTCCACAAACCGAGCGGGCAGCCTCCAATCACCCCCCCGCTTCGAAAGCCAAGGCAGCAGGCTACACTTCTTGCCGTCCTGGCCCTCATCCTTCTGATTATCTATGTTTTCTTCCTGCATCACCAGGCTGGCCTCGGCTCACAAATAGTGCCGGACTCAGAAACTAGTGCACGCCATAACCAGCTATCCTTTACTCTTGAGTCAATCCACAAACATGGCGTGCCTCGAATGAGAAAAACAGCTGCTGAACAAATTCATCTGACCGACAAACAGGAGCTTGCTGCAGTCTCGAGCTTCCTGACAAGCTTGTCAAGCCAGAACCATATTCCCCTCTTTGTCGATCCGTCCAACCCCATCGATCCTCAGCTGATACTCGACTTCGACACCAGGGCTCCACGGGCCGCAAAGGAAGTGCAAGCCATGGTTGATGATGTATGGTCAAGGAACCCGGTTTTTCTGTACTCCAAGGTTTGTGCGCCTCCAGAAGCCCCGAAGATCAGCTGATTGACTTCTGAACCTCCAAAATAGCATTATTCTTCAGCTTCGCGTGATGTAAAAGCAATTTTAGATAAATTCCATCTCAAACCGTCGCCGACTATTATCGACGTTGATACTCGGGACGATGCCGATGTCCTCATCCCGATGCTTCAGAGGCTCACCTCGGTTTCCGATTTTCCAATTCTAATAGTCGCTGGAGAGGTGATTGGCAGTACGCGGGACGTTCATCGGATGATTGGTGACGGCACATTGCGCAAGATGATTGCGCAATCCGGTGCATTGATTGGTGGTGGGAGGAGGAAGAAACACAAGCACTAGGCGCAACCTAGTTCTTTTTACCTCATGCCTTCATTTATGGTGTTGATTCGGTACCGGTGTGGATGTCATTCAACCCTGAATTTCGGTCATTCTCAGCGCTTCCATCAGGCTTTAATGCTGCTCTAGCCACTCATTCACGGAGGATGCTTCATATTAGCTTGCTTGCATTTTCTCAGCCCGTGTCTGACATATAGTTCTTCATGAAACACCGATCTCGATTTCTACCTCCCGAGCCAACCTGATAATATCAAGGGAGAATTATTATTGGCCAAGCGGGCGGTGTGATCATTATTTGGATTGCGATCCAAGCGCAGGTGGCAGATTGAGCATAAGAAGCTATCAAAGTCATATGAATGTGAGAGGATCTTTGACTTCTAGCCGAGGTGTACGAGGAACCGTACAAGTAGGAGACAAGTAGGACGTCGATAGTTAGTTTAATTGGTCAGGATTTCATCGATGATTCAGTTGTTCCCATGATTTGCTTTGCTTTCATTCAATGGCTGTCAATTCCTTCTTGACGCGGTTCCAGGTATGAATCTAGCCATGAAAGGGTTCAGCTTACACACGGTGAACACCGTCATAGGAGTTAAAGGAGGAGATCAGTGTGATCCTACAAAAGATCGGGAAGATGAACAAAATAGCAGCGGCGAGAGCTTATGCGGTATGCGTTATGTCCCGGCGAGCGGGTCTCTGTAAGCCCAAATCGACGAAGACGGAGCAATCCAGATTTCTTTTTATTAGTTTTCCGGTTTGATTGGAGTTTATTAATAGATTTGACCATCTGTCCCTCATTGCAAATCACGCGTCATGCTGTCAAAGAACATTCTCTCCACAATCCTCAAGGCTAACAACGATGAACGAGTACATTACACATGTGAGAGTCACAGCATTTGTTGCTTCCATATTCTGGAAATCTGCCTGAAGGTAAATGAACAGGTCACCGTTTCGTAGCCACATTAACTCAATTAACTCATCACCACGAAGGAGGGTTTGAAATACAAGTTGGCAGGAACATAGACTAGCATATTAAGGCCTCTCCATTTATCCTCCTGTCACATGCAATGAGCTACGCGCAGGACATGTGCAGAAGTTGTTACCTGAGGTCCATTTTTGACGGGGCTTTAATCATGATAGGTAAAAAGCTCATGCAGAGCAACGGGAAGCTATTTTCTTGAAGCTTTTGACGTTCGTGAAACCATTATTATCGCAAATAAATTTTCCAGTTCATACATATGAATGATGGTACGTTGTTGATCAATCCAGCCATGATTTGATCGGGTAGAGCTCGGTACCTCATATATGATCTTCAATGGTATTTTGCGTATTCGCCCCTAATCTGGCGAATAATGCTCCTGGGGTCTTCGAGCCATAGGTTGGGATTGCAACATCAGAAGTACGTCCTTCAATGCTCCGTGGATATAGGTTGCAGTCGTCTATCACAGACTCAAGGATTCAACTTGCCGACGAACCACTAATGGGTCTCCTCGGATGAGTGGTTACTTCCGCTTGTCCCGGATATCAATTATTTATAGTTTTTAGGGTATTAACAAGAGGTGATGGAGTCTGGGTATCATTTATCCAAGCAGCGATTAGCTCAGTTCTGAATCCTGTAGTTCTTCCTGCGGCTCTCAGTTTTTGCAACTCAAAGCGCCCATTTCTTTGATCATTGGTTGGATTAGTCGCTGAACCAATCCAAGGTTTGATCTAGCTGATGACATTCAGAACTAACAGGATATAGATATATGATTCGCGGCAGATCAAATTGGGATTGGTCCGCGTCACCCTATCACTCTTTGGCGCGCAGTAGCGTGCCACGATATGCCCTCTGACAGTGGCTTGGATCCAGTGACCATGAATGACAACTCTGATAAATTCTCTAGCATTTGCAAGGGTTTTATATTCAATTGGTCCTCCCGGAAAGCGACCAGAAAACCAGTGAGGTAAACCAGTAACTTAATGCGACCCTGCGACGTCGGGGACATCCCTCACTGAGGGGCATGATCGGTTCAAAGAAGCTATTCCGAAGCCGACGTAACTTCATCGGTCACTGTTCGCGGAGTTTGTAAAAGGAGTTTGTAAAATAGAATGCAATCTGCTCACTGGTTCATCTGTTGAATCTATAGACAGATGATCTTATCCCACAGGATCACGGTTCACCATGGTCTTCCTCGTACGAATCAGCCAGAGTGGGATGTGAATTAGCAGTCAAGCCTCCCGTCGATTGGAATACCGCAGACTCACCATGCTGAACATCTGATGATTCTATCGCCCCGATATGATATGTACTACATATTCCTGGCAGTTTTGGAGCCCGATCTGGCACAGGATATGACAACGGAATCAGTCAATCACCCACCTCTAATTGCCAAATTTCGGGGTCTATCATGCTGATCGGCATACTGCCGATGATCTGAACGTTGATGGAAAAGATCGCACCATCTTGCTATTGAAGGGACGGCCAATTTGGCATTCACACATTGACAACACCAACAAGGCACATCTGTTGTTGTCACCCTTCTTCACCCCTTACTGCTACAGTGTGTTTCTAAAACTCTAATATTTGTATAGTTAGCAATAATTCAGGTCCTTCGACAATGGAATATGTCGTAAAACGGTTCGACAACCCCATCAGTCTTTGATTCACCTGGCCTGTCAGCTCTCTGTTAAATTAGAGTGGACTAACTCTACTCCTTCTCACACCAGTGCCCCTCTACTCCATCAAACTGGATCACCAATTTCTACCGTTCATTCCTAGATCCTCTACTATGCAGCGTGCTACATGCACCGGCATCCGCATTCGTTCGCCCTCAGATGCTCGGGTTATATTCCATGCCGTCCTCCTTGGCATCCTCCCAATGGTTACGCGACGACTTGATACAGAAGAACGAAGTATGATTTCTCCTGGCACTGTTTATGTATGGGAAGAACGTGGCTCCCAGGCCGAGTTGACTGGAGTAAGTGCCACCAGCACCTTTGTCTTCCAGCACATCTAACTTGTTTGTTATCCTGAAGGTCGGTATCGAACGTTGGACTGATGGTACAATGCTTTCGATCTCCAAATACCATGGGCCTTAGTTAATATATAAATAGGTATCCGTTGGGGTCCTTCTCGAGTGCGAGAGGTAGGTCGTTAGGCCACCCAACGATGCCAGTGCAAATGATTGCTTCTATAGGGTTTCCTTTTCTATTACGAGAAGCAACCACAGAAACATCTGTTTTCGGAGGCGCTTTGCGTCTCCGACGGTTCGTAAGTGTCGTTCCACTTTCATCATGAATCGTAAGAGATTGGCTCTAATGATTCCTTCGATATGACTTCAGATTCGATCCTGCTCATCATATTTTAATCAAACAAACGTACACCGTCTTCGTGGATACTCCAAGAGGACAACGAAAGTGGCACCTGAGTGAGTTACCCTATCAACATTCTTTTGGTATGTTTTTTAATTCGTGACCCAGTTGCTTATTTCACGGAAGACTCTAAAAAGCGACTATGTTCTATCGATGATATACCTCACCTGAGCAACATGTTCGTCCCTCATGATGATTACAAGAGCGCAAGGTCTGCCAAGGGTAAAGCAGATCATATGTTCAGCACCAGGTCTGAGCCTGAGTTTTCCCGGATTGAATATGTCCCCTATAAGTATAGGTGCTCTCATACATCACGATTGCAGGCGCCATCTTCTCCTCCACAATATCCTCACACGTGGCCTAAATCCCCGCTTCAACCTGAAAGTTCTTCTGATTGCTCACACCCCCGACAAGGACCTGGGAGTTTGACATCGTTGAATGATAGTCTTGCACCACTGGAATACTTACAGAACATCCAACCTCTCCGTCGACATCCTATTGACGAGAAGGCCCTGATGCGATTCCATTTCACTGGTCATTTGTAGTACTACTTGTTTCGTTGTGTACCCATATTCCTCTTAGTTAACATCATACCCTTGTATTATCCTTGGTATATTAACTGGTACATAAATGTGTTTTCGTGTGTGACAAAGCGGTATCTTTGGCGTAACCAGCTTCAAGTTTGGCCTAAAGTCAAGTTGACATGTGGTGGGTGGTGGTCCAACTGGTTCATGTGGAGGATTCATTGGTGACATATGTTGCTATGAACTTGAGAGGTGCAGGGACTGAGTCATAGTTCCAATCCCTATCATTAATACTACCTTCAAAGTATAATGTTGAGGCAACGCCGGGGCACTAGATTCTGAAGTGTCTAACACTATTAGGTAAACATACTCAGTTCCTTTATGTGAACATGCTGTTGTTGAATAAGCACTCGTCTATTCATCAATCATGACTGCATTAATTGACTGTCATGGCACATAGCATTTATTAATAGTCACTTAATGTGTCACAGCACATCTATTTATACAAAGGTATAACTGTCCTTATAATCATTCAATCTTTACTAGAGCTCTCAGAAATCAAGCAATCAATATCACTAGTGAATAATCATTGTTGTCAGAATCAAGAAACTCTATTTTATTTTTATTTTTATTTTATTTTATTTTATTTTAGGACTTAGGGTTAGGGTTAGTGTGATGTCACACATAACTATAACTATCACAAATTGTCACACATCAGTCATAGTCACAAGTTATACAATTACATAGTATGATGGAACATGAAGAAGGTTCTAGAAGAAAATGATGTTATATAGCATGTTTTATACATATTGACCTTAAGAATAACACATGACTCTTTAGGGTAGGCTAATGGAAGTGTAGCATGGACCAGTAGTCTAGCATATATAAAGTAGAAAAGTTTGTATTAGAAACTCCATTGAGTTCTCTTATGTTAATCCTAATACAAGGTTCTTATTCTTGACTGACTCTAAGGTCTTGAGTTTGTAACAATTGTATTTATGCTCACTCTGGGTTTTTTTTCCAACAAATTATAAGTTCTAGTAGTCTTGATACTGACCTCCTCCACTTGGTTCAAAGTTGTGTATAGGATAAATTAGGCCCAACAAGTGAATGAAGCATTCCAGTCAACATAGTACAACACTCTTATTCTCTCTTTTAACCCCCAAACATCATGAGTTCCTTGGTTCTCCCTATTACTAGATAGCTATTCCTGTCTTCTCACTATTCCATACCAACTACTACTAGTACTCTCTCTAAGTGTTCCTATTGTTGTGAAGCATTTTGCTTAGTAAGCATATAGCCCATGATCTATAGTCCTAATTGTTGTAGCAACCAC
>Ga0157368_1000141_pt1 | contig 34331 bp, 33 predicted proteins | sample AttbisABBM3_FD_113146 | JGI IMG/M metagenome (GOLD analysis project Ga0157368, IMG submission 113146) | Fungus gardens microbial communities from leaf cutter ant in Botucatu, State of São Paulo, Brazil - Atta bisphaerica ABBM3 | ecosystem: Host-associated > Fungi > Mycelium > Unclassified ... | reverse complement strand
GACATCTAATATATATAATATATATATATAGGTCACCCGTGACCATCAGAAAACCTAGTTTTTCCGTATGGAGATGAGAGAGAGAGAGAGAGAGAGAGAGAGAGAGAGAAAGGCACCACGGCCTGTCTGTCTGAATCGAACCCGGAAATATTCTAATATTCGGCAAGCCTCTGAGAAAAAGAGAGAAAAAAAAGGAGAACCCCTTTGTTGTTGATATGTAGGCAACAAATGAGCTTGATCGCATAGCAGAAATGAAAATTTCCGATCAGGAGTACCGCCGTCTGATCGTCGTGTCGTTACGACACACACACACACACTCTCTCTCTCTCTCTCTTTTCATCAGGCTCGTTCTCATCAGTGGACAATCCATCGTGGGAAGGAATGAAATGGAAATGGAAATGGAAACCCGGAAACCTTCTCCCATAGGCTGATCAGTCTGACAAAAAATCTCACCCAACCTTTCCCAGATGTTCATCATGATGATTCAAGAAGAAAAGTCAAAAGGTCAACCAGAAAAAAACAATTCTTCCCTTCCCTTCCCTTCCCTTCCTCCCAGAGTGTTTGATTATTATCTATTCTGCATGGAACTGGAACCTTGTTCCATTGATATAGAAAATAAATAAATTTTCATGTGTCTAATTCTGTCTCGTTAGTGGAGATCATATCTATTATAGATAGGGGGCCACAGAGCAATGACATATATAGCGTAGCAAAAAAAAAGGTTCTTGCGCAATCAAATCAAATCAAATCAAATCAAATCAAATCAAATCAAAGTGTGGACGACTTGATTAGTATTTTTATATACACCACCTACCTTATAGCATTCTCATGTCACTTGCCTTGTTCCAATAATATTGGAAAATCACCAGTGACAATCTTACCATAAAAAATACCAACATGTAAGGAAATATCCTTTTGTTGAGTATGGATATGTATAGATATATGGTGTCGCATTGTAGCGTGTGATATCATCTGGGAACTCTTGTTACGGGAATAAACTTGTTTATTCCAGGTGTACCGAATCTGGCAGATTCCTACTGATAAGCATCCACTGTCAAGTATGTGATCAACTCCTGGATCGCTGAGACAACCTCCAGGCCCAGGAGTGCATCACTTGCTGAGATGGTGTCACTGACATTGGTGTTTCTGGGCAGCACCAAAATCACACGTTCGCCAATTGCACAAGGTGCTTACGACCGAATAAAGGAACAAACAGAACGAGTACAAGAGTACAGTAGGTATCATCATACAGATCTATGGTCCCAAGATGGCGAACATCCTGTCGCGTGATTTGAAAGCGCCCGACAGAGCAATTAGAGCGCATCAGGTGAAATGTCACCGAGGGTGTTAAGCTCAACACCGCTAAACGCTGACTTGGGTTCGTCATCAGCCGCAGAGTGAGGATCAATGGTCTCCTATGAAACGGCTGTTAGTCGAAGGACGGCGAGTAAATTTTCAATAACGTACATCAAAGTAATGATGAACAACACTTCGAGGAGCTGTATCGTCCCCTCCATGGTCAAACAAATGATCTTAGGTTTAGAACATGTGAACTAGCTCACTTTTGGGTGTCCTGGGCAACCGGCAGTTGACCCCGCTCTGTAAAATATGATACGCAACGAGTCCGGACCTACGACACATGTCATCACTCTTGCTATCCACAGATGTGGAACGCTACTCACCACCCAGTTTGGTGCGAGGCACCCAAACCTTTGCCAGAGTCGGCGTGGAAGAACTTTGAGGATGGGAGAGGGGGAGGGAAGGTCCATGAGTACAAAATGGGTGAATAAAGATAAAACGGGAAGCACCTCGTGGAACCAGACATAGTCACGAAAATGGGGGTCGTAGTCCAACTTCGTGCTTCCTCCGTTTGTTGCTCGGCGACCCTCCACATCACGCCCAAAGAGGTGAATGATACGGTGCTGTATTTCTTCGGCAACTGACGAAAGATTCATGTAATAGCCACTACCAGTAGGACATTCAACCTATACATAATAAGAGGCTGTGCTTCAGCGAAAGTGAGATGCCTGCCTCACTTGGAGGTCGTTGCCATAGTACTGGTAAAAGCGTTGGAGACTTTCAATGAGAATGAAATTTGTTGCAAGCCCTGCAAAAAAACTTTGTTAGGCGTTGAGGAACAAGAATTAAAGTTTGATCACAGATGGGTCCGCGCCAATTGGAATTGCCCCCGAACATCCCTGAGAGGGAGTCACCAGGCCAATAAGGAACTTCATGGCGCTGTCCATGAACATCCATTCCCCACGGCTGTGCTTTGTGTTTCTTGGATAACCTGGAACAAGCTCAAGATGAAATCTAATTCGATCGCGTGTGACTTACGACCGAATCCCGTGCTCACTTAAAAATTCATCTTCGTCTAGCATCTTCTCCAGGATCTTGATCAGCCGATCCTTACTAGCCAAAGCCAACAGTCTTCGTTGCTCCTTACCGGCAACTATCAGGAGTCAGCGACTAGAGCAGGATGCTAATCGTGCAAAGTCCCAACCTTTCATGTTCGCCATATTTCTATTCGCCATTTCAGTCCTGTTATCGATGAACCACTCCATTCGTTTCTTGAATCCGGGAAATTTATTTATCACAGCCGGTTCAAGGACAAGAGTTGCGTAAAGTGGGATTAGGCCGACAAGACTCCTGACAGGTAGTTGCATAGAGTAACCGTTCCCAAAGTCGATTGCATCGTAATACATGCCGTCTTGTTCATTCCAAAGTGTGAATTCATGTTCCCCTTCTTTGTAAGTCATTGCATCAGCAATAAAAATGAAATGCTACGGAACCACGCCAAAGAAACAGGGGTTTGAAGACCAGAAATGATTTAGGGATTTGAATCTCACGAGGAGTGAGAACATACCTCAAAAAATTTCGAAGCAATGTCCTCGTATACAGTATTATGTTTTGCTAATTCCAAAGCCATGTTTAACCTACAAAAATGAGATCAATCAAGCATGGTGAGAGGATTCAAAATATTTACATGTTCAGGCAGTAGAATGCCATCCAAGCGGTCCCATCGGCTTGACGTAATGTTCCGCCAGTGGGAAGTGCCTCCGATCGATTGAACACACCAATATTGTCAAGTCCCAGGAACCCGCCTTCAAACACGTTATTTCCACCCTGATCCTTTCTGTTAACCCACCTGAATTACGGGCATGAGAACGGAAGTGAATGTGTGAGTAACAATATACCATGTGAAATTCAGAAGCAATTTTTGGAAAACGCGTTCAAGGAAGGGGACATCTTCTCGTCCGTGTAACTTTCGCTCAATCTTGAATACTCGGAAAGTCGCCCTTTGTAGGATTTCAGTCAGGTTGACAAAGAAAAACATTACAAACAGTTACATACCATGCATGAACAGGTGGATTAACGTCGCTGAAGTTCCACTCGTATGCGGGAATCTGGCCGTCAGGTTTCATATACCATTCTCGGGTAAGTAAATCCAGCTGTTTCTTCGCAAACGATGGATCGACGACGGCCAAGGGTATACAATGGAAAGCGGTATCCCAAGCAGCAAAAAACGGGTATTCCCACCTAGAAAAATCATAAAGAACGATACCACATCAAAGTCCAAGACAACGCACTTATCGGGCATCGAAAGGATATCTTCTATATGGAGGTGAGGCCAATCCTACCTCCAGGTAAGAGAGGACAAGGGTAAGAGAAATCGTAGGAGGTCCTTACCTTGTTTCTGACCCATTTACGCTCTGGAGGTGGGGCTGGCTGAGCCGGATCACCTGCTAACCAGTCCTTCTGAATAAACCGATAGAACTGTTTTGTCCACAACATGCCACCAAGAGCCTGCCTCATGACTTGTTTCAAATCATCACTGATCGGACCAAACACCAAAGCACCGTAAAATTCGTCTGCCTCCTGCCTTCGCTCCTCGATCGCATCATCAAAAAGCGCCTCATCCTCCAGACTAGGATCGCGTTCCACCCGTGCAGGAGTCAGCTTCAGCCTGACAACTGCACATCCACCATGTCCAGGTATATTTTCAAAGATATAGTGTGCAGCAGCTTTGGTCCCTTGTTTCTCTGGATTAACGTAGTGCTCTGTCGGCGGGAACGGTGTACATGGCCCATGCTCGGGTCCAGAGGAATCCTGCTCTTGTCCATAGAACGAAGCCGTACGCGTACGAATCCTCTGAGTGAATATACTTTCCCGACTATCCTCGTGAATGGGAGGTCGGTGAGAAGGAATAATATGGTCATGGAATGCATCTTTCACATATAGCGAGGGATTAGTCCCACCATATAATCTACTAAAGTTGGTATCGTTCTCAGTGAACAACAGCTCGGGGTCTACGAAATCTGTGCCAGAATCTTCATCAAAGTTATCTGTAGGGTCGACAGGAGGGGGTGAGGACAAGCAGTAAAGATGTGTTTTACCAAGGGTAGGATGGCAGGCGGTAATTGTGTTGATATTATCTTTGCCACTGATCGAGCCTGCAAGACTCGGCATAGGAGGCTTCTCGAGCGGCCATGACCAGGTATTAGGGAACCATAGCTGAGGTATAATGTGCAATGTTGCTGGGTCAGGACCTCGGTTATATGTCGTTATTCTAACATAAATATTGTCAGGCTTTTGTTCGTCTTTTGCGTACTGCAACAGGAAAAAAGATCAGTACCAGATTCAAATTATCAACGAGAAAGTAAGAACACACCTCAACGAAAACATCCCAATAACGATCTTCATCAAACACGTCCGTATCCAAAATCTCGTACTCGGAGACAGTTCGATCACGGCGCTGATTCTCTTGCACCAGTTCTTCATAAGGGAATTTCCCCTGTGGATACTTGTACAAAAACTTCATGTACGAGTGTGTCGGTGTCGAATCTAAATAGTAGTACAACTCCTTGACATCTTCACCATGATTTCCTTGATGACCAGTAACGCCAAACAACCTTTCCTTGAGAATAGGGTCCACTCCATTCCAGAGCGAAAGCGCAAGGCAAAGACGCTGGTGATTATCTGAAATACCAGCTATCCCATCCTCACCCCATCGGTAAGCCCTTGATCTCGCATGTTCATGCGGGAAATGACTCCATGCATCTCCATTTGCAGAATAGTCTTCTCTAACAGTCGCCTATAAAAAATCAAACCACCCTTTAGTCCATACACAAATCCAAGCCAAAAAGAAAAACCCACCCATTGCCGATCACTCAAGTATGGTCCCCATCTCTTCCAGTGCTTCTCTCTCTTATCATCCTGTATTAGTCGATATCTCTCAGCACCTTTATACTCTTTACCCAACCTTTCTGCCAGTCTCTGTCTAAAAGGCACATTCTCTGCCACTTCCTCTCCCTCCTCAGCATCATCCCCTCCATTGACATCATCAATCTTGGGTGATTGATCAGATGTTGGTTTCTTGGGTAGATTCGGGAGCGCCGGACCCGGCATCTTAGGTTTGGGAATGATAAGTGTCAACCCAGGTCCTTGGTTGAGATTCGCAGAACCACATTCGCCATCGTCATCATCAGCTTCATCTGGGATAGCACAACGGGCACTCTCGTTCACTTGAGAATCTGCAGTCGTAGCTTCCATCATCCCGGTCCCAAAGATCTTTCGCTGTACCTTCTTGACACCAGAAGTTGCCATCAAATGTTACCTAGCCCTCAAGAACAAGACAAGGAATTCTTGTTAGACCTGAAGTTGGATGATGGACGCTGAGAGGTAGTATTTTGTCAAAATTTAACCCGGAGCAGCACTTACATTACCCCGAGTGTCAATAGACGTCATAGATAGTCACGTGATGACAAGCAGTTTTTTATAAATGTTCGAAACAATAACTACATGTCTGATGTACAAATGGAAGAGAGGTGTACTACCCCTGTCCATGTGTATTATGCCTACCTCAAAACCTACTTGAGGTTATGGGTTCAATTCCTTAGTAGTTCTTTGTGTTGGGTAACTGCATAAAAAGGTTAGGGTATTGATACTCCATACATAATTCCTCCTGTAGGCATGGACTGCCATCACGCCCCATGTAATGAATTGTTGACTAAAAAAAAAAAAAGAGAGGTGTACAAACGAGTAGAGGGATTGCCACAACGAGAATAACGAACCCCAAATGTGATGAGTATTTGTTAATGTTAAGAAAAAATTGGTACCTGATGCGAGAATAGTGTTGTTTGATATATGTAAACTACTTTGACTACACATGTGCGTATATATGCGTAATAGAAGAAATAAAGAAAAACCAATCATGAAAATCAAAGAGAGAAAACCAGACTAGGGAGACAGAAAACTTGGATGAAAGAGGGTATAATGAGATGGAGATAGTTACTGAGACCACCACGAATAACAATCAGAAAAAACTGTCACACGGTGAGCATATTGACTTACAAGAAACCTAAAACAGAACGCAATGAGCAGTTCATGTCCAGCAAGACCGTTCACAAATCTCATGATGTTTTTTCAGACGCGAGTTCTACGTCTGCTGCTAATAGAACACTTCTCGTCCAGTCTTCCACTGAGCCATCGTCATACACTCCCAAATGATTCAACGATGTCTTCGATGACACCGAACTTCTTCTTGCGCTCTCAATCACCGTTCTCTTTATGTCCACGTCAAAACCCTCTTCATCACGGCTTCCCTCCTGCTGCCTCCTAACAAACGTCAAGTCGCTGACCGAACTCGCTGCATTCTTCGTGCTATACCAATCCGCAATAGGTGTCTGACCAACCATCGTCTTTACTCTCTCTTTCTTCTGTGCCTGAGGAGGTTTGGCAGTACTAGGCGGTGATACCTCCAAGCCCAAATCTTGACGCAACGGCGGTTCCTCTTCAAAAGATGCATCCAACACCGGTGGCAAGTTAAGTGTACTTGTTGACTTCTTGAAACTACCCATTGAAGCTCCAGGTGCAGTAACAGCAGACACAGGGGTCGACACCGATGAGTCACTCGAACACGACCCAGTTGCCAACACCATACTCGCCGTCTTCAACTGTTGTGACATGAATGAACCAGCACTTCCATGCGCACTCCCCTGCTCACTTCGCGGTGAACCATTCACCGCATTAGTGTACTTCATCCCATTGTTCAACGACCCAGCACTTTTCTTCGAAAAGAGCAACTTCAGCGACGGTTTCTTGGTTCTCAACCCGGTTAAACTCGGCGGCTGACCCTTCGCAGATGATAAGGAACCCGCTGGAGAAACAGGCGCCGACCCCACTGGACTACTCAAATTCCTGGATCCAACTGCCAACAAGTTGGGAAACGATAGTGTAGGTATAGATAGCCTCTTGGCACTGAAACTAGCAGGTGACGGTGGTACATTCTTGATGGAATTCGATGTCGTCGTACTGGAGGGCGGTGGCGTCGATGTAGAGATATAAGGTAATGGATTACTAATTGCAAGTCGCCTGACTTTTCCTTCGTCCCTCTCAACACCAATTTCAAGACCCACAGATGCTGGCTCTACTACTTGAATCCTCGGTCCTACATTGGTGACATAAGCGATGTTCCTTCCTGACAGGTCTCTGACGGTGTCCAATGCATCAAATGGCAGATACGCGGCAGACGACTGGGCAGACGGTGTCAATGGCGTCAATACCGACTCCACGCTCGAACTAAGGGTCTCCTCTCCCCTGGCAGGCCTTATCGAGGCAGAAACGGATGACAAATCATTTTTTAATATCAAACCTTCCATATTCGACGGTTCTCTCGAGGACGAGGCCAGCCCAGAAGAAGCCACGGAAGCTGACGAAGCTTGCGACCGAGAATCGAGGTATACAGTGGGTATTTCGGAACGATTAACAACGGTCCATCGACGATGCTCGTCTGCTTCTTCATACTCATCATCATCATCCTCTTTCTCCTTCGACATGGCTTCCCCATCACCTTTTGGAATTCTCGGGTCGCTGTTAGTCCGCAAAAAAACCGTACTCCTTTGCACATCAAGGAGCTCATCCATCCCCACTCGTCTAGCCTCTGGTTCCGATCCAGACCCGTGTTCGTCTTCTAAGACATCCACCAATCCAGTCCATACCTTCTCCTCCTCACAGAGGACTCTAAAGAGCTGAGCACTTATGTTCAGACTTGGCAAGAACACCATCAGCAAATTGCCTAATGGCATCTTGGTCAACTTGCTCGCCTCTGCAGTCGCTCTCACCAACTCAACCACAGTCCTCAACAGATCGCGGTTCTCTTTCGGCATTTTCGCGATCAAAGACCAAAGGGTTGAGATAAGGGCGTGAGAGGCAGGGCGTATTCCATCAAGGGAAGGCAGTGTAAACGTCGACAAAGACGGAGGTTTACGTAGGTTCAGAGTAGGGAGTGCTGATGAAGAGGACACTGCAGAAGATGTTGAAGATGTCGGTTTATGTTGCTGTAGCAATTTTTGACTCGAGGACGGACCCATGTCTTTCTTCAGTTCCAATTGCGGCGTTTCGGAATCAGCCGCTGATGCATTTGAGCCTTCCCGCTCAATTGCGGCATCGAAGTAGGGCAAGAGCTTCTGCGTCAGGATGTTCTCAGGGACTAAAAGGACGGGCGTCAGAATTGACATTGAAAGCTTTGAGAAGGGCTGCTCATAATACTCACGTTCGCGCAGGTAAGCTTTGAAAACTGATGCGACTGCATGAGGATCCAAATCACCCGGGGCACACCCCGACATGTTGTAATCCACACCTGGAGACTCTTGAATGTCTATCGTTGAAGCAAAGGAATAAACATGAGCATACCAGTGTCGAACTCTGTTCTGAGCTTCGTGATGTGAGCAGCTCTACCAGGCACCCTGAAAGTTTACCGTCAGTTAAAATTCCAAGATGAAAAGTCGCTTAATCTCCACGGGCGCAGTTAAGAAGCTCGAGATGTGGGGAGGGTAAATCCCACGGCGCCACAGATATTCAAAGGTATTGGAGTGGAACCGTGTACGCACCGGAAAAGCCCCTCTTCCTGCACACCCCAGACCAATAAATGTTGGGCACATCGTACGACCAAAGCCGGTAACATTCTTCGCTCATGTATGAGGAGCTCTGGCCTTCCCATCGGCTCACCTCTCTCACTTTCCTTCTGACTGTCCATATCTTTTTTCCCTACCCAAACAGCCGTATCCCTCACGCACCTAGTTAAATTCCGCTGAAACACGACACCACTCGTAGCGGGGGCGCCGCTCCGATTTCTCAACGGGCCTCTCAGAAGCACGCCGAGTACAGGATCGGAAGACATAAATGCATCGTCCGAACAACTTGTGATGGACACTGAGCCGACAGAATAAGTCCCAGGTGTTCTACGGAATTTCTTTCCCTTTTTGTTTGCGGTAGTCTGGTGCTGCTGTCGCTCCTTAATCTCTTTGATATTGACGGCATGCATACTGCTACTATGAGTATGGTGCGTCGCGCAACTCTGATTGGATGGTGTTCGAGAAAGATTCAAAACCCCAAACTCGTGAGGAAAGGAAGACGGAGTCGCCGAACTGACAGAAGCCGAACTTGAGCACCCAGAAACCGAGGAAGTGGAAACCGAGGAAATAGAGCCCGAAGCGCTGCCACAATGATGACCCATATGACCAAGGGCACCCTTGACCTTTTCAACAGCCTTTCTTGCAAGACCAGCAGGCGCAAAGCTACTGCTAATGCTCACAGCAGTTTGTCTAAAAGAAGGTGGGGTTGAACTATTGGGAAGGGGTCGTTGAGTTGGATATGCGAAAGAGGCATTGACGTTGGGAGGCATGGGAGCAATCTTTTGGTTTTTGTTGGGCTGATGACGGTGAGGTTGATTTGAGTGGGATGTCGCAAGGGAAGACAAGGTGGAAGTGGGATGACGGTAGAGACCCTCTGATATAGAATGGGACGGGTGCTTAAGATCAGTTGCAGATGGAGCAGGAGGGAAGTGGGGAAGAAAGACGTTGGATGAATTGCCACCTGAAAAGCCGATATTAAGAGACATAGAGCGCCGCTTAAGATTAAGGAGGGGACTTGGGAGCTTTTCTCGGACGACGACACTGCCCCTCTGCTCCTGTATATCATCGAAACTCTGGAATGAATCATCATCCTCCTCCAGCATTCCAAGATCGATATCAACTGCGCTTAGCCGTTTGTTCACCATGACAACTCCCGCACCAGAGGCTCCGCCCCCCGGTACAATAGTATAAGTCGACTGGAAGGACTCTGCCATCGAGACCGGTCTTGAAGAACGGGGACCGGCGGCACCAGGCCGGATGGTACAATGACTGATGGTGGAGTCGCTCTTGCGTTTATCGGCATGCTCTCGATCGAGCATGAGGCCCTCAGATTCAGACCGCGCTCTTGAACGCTCGATGCGCTTGAACTCACCAGGGTCGGACGAGAACTGAAGAGGGGAGGTATGCTCGGCCGCCTGAGTCCTAGACACATCCAGGAACACCTGTTTTTCAGGTTGTGAAACACCATCAGATGGGTTCTGAGACTGCGATACGAGCGAAGGCAGGGCCTTGTGCTTAGAGTAGGAATAAGGAGAGGGCGTGTAGACCGGTGATGACGCCGAGCTGGGTGAGATCTCGACAGGGGGCACCTGACAGGTCAAGGAAAGTGAACGAGCGTCGGCATCGGGGTCTGCAGGTCGTTTGCGACGACCAGCAAAGACACGGCGAACCTTTGCAGCAACAGAGGGCTCTGCAGACTTGCTGGGAGAGGATCCCATGGGTAGAGAGGAGGAAAAGAGGGGTGCAGTGGCGAGAACATGGGCGGATATTTCCGCAGGACGGTCTGCCTGCATGATGTCGCGTGGAGAAGAGCTAGACACAAACTAGTCACAATGGTCACAACAACATATCTGACAACATATGTATATGTATATGTTACGATGTCTACACGTGCCACCTACCCAACTAGCCTCTCCTTCACTAGCTCATACGTAAAGAACGACGTTGCTATGCTCGGTGCTACCTTCACTGTTCCAGATCATCAGCCATCTTTTCTTCAGGTCTAGTTCTTTCTACTCACGCAGGTTCGGCCATAGTCCTCGGTACAGCCCCCCAACTCCTTCCCCGTATAGCGTACTCTTCAATGCATCCAGCGTACCACTGTATTTTGGACCACCTTGCATCCCTGTTACTTGCATCTTGCGACGCAGCACATCAAATGGATATGTCAACGTCTGCGAAATTGACCCTGCAATGTCTCAGCCCTGTCAATCTATCCCTTATTTGCAATCCAACTTTCACACCCACCAGCAAGCGCCCCGCATGACAGCTTTCTCCCGACACTCGTCTTCCCAGGGGGTGTGATGTAGCCTCTCAATGCCTCGTATGCAGCAAAATTGATTCCGACATATGGTGCGACTCCAACGGCAGTTGTGACCAATCCCCTGTATAGTGCCCTCACTCCCCCTTCTTCTCGCATTACCTTCAGTGTCATTCCCCACATTGTTAAATCTTTTGGCGAGTATTTAGGTTTGATTGCTCCCGAAGTTGCCGACGCAACTGCTTCCGCCGTTTGTGCGGATGAGGTATGAAAGCCCGACGCCAACGTCGCTTGACCGACTACCGATGCTTTCCTTCCACTCACACTGGTCGGTACCACATTCGTTGCCCTGGCGGCCGCAAAGTCGACCGACGCAGTGGCTATGGACAGTCTCGATCGCACCAGGTCCAGTGGATACGTCGAACCTGCAATAGTTCCGGCTTTGTCAGTTCCCATCAAGATCAACAACTAGCCTGGAACTCACACACAGAAGTTATGCCAGCCAATGCACCGGCAACCAATCGCTTAGGTGTATCCAGGTCTTTTGTCCCATGCCGTGTCAATTGCTGTATTCCAGCCAGTTAGCGCCCATCTATCAGAGGCAAAGAGGAAGCAGGAAGGCGAGTGGCGTCAATATAACAGTTTGACAGCTTGACGACTGCCTCTGCTAGCACCCCAAATACCGCATCCATTCTATTAAGATGAACCTGCTCACCTTCTTCAGTTCCTCATACGTAGTAAATTGTACCGCACTGCAGCATAATAGAGTCAGTCAATGTACTACATGCACAACCATGGAGCCAACCTAAGAATCAACCCCCAGTCACATACAAAGGTACAGAGTTACGCCAGCAGCACACACCTGTAAGGCACAATCCTCAAACAATTGATCCCATTCCCTCGCATAAACCCACTGAATCCCTCCTCTCGCCACATCCTCATAAGGCTATTCCAAACACCACTATATGATGCACTCGAGCCTCTGGGCTGTACCTGCCTGGACAACCACGTCACTTAAATCAAGACCAGAATCGCAACAACCTACAAGATAATTTTCAATCTTTCCAAGGGACTGACAACAGTTCTCGAGGCAGCCCCCGCGCATCCGCCAGCTAAACCCAACGATCGATCAGTACAGACACTGTCTAAAATAACATAAACACTGGCTCACCGATAAAATACGACGCAACTTCAGGAGACAAAAACATCAACCTAGATATACTCTTCTTAGACTCCAAAGCATCATCCTCCACCTTCACCTGCATCTGCACCGTCGTCGCTCCCTCTATCTTCTCCGTTGCTGCCGCCGTAGTAGCAGTCACAGTAGTCATTCCGTCCGGGTCTACAAAATCGAAAATGCCGAATAATTGAAATATAATAAATGGTTAAAACGCGCCGATAGGAATAGGATAGGAAAAGATGACAGGGAAGGGAATTTCCTTTTGATGAATTCGAGTCCAGGTATCTGTTTCTGTAACGTTCAGAAACTGCTCTAATATTCGAGTCGAGAAAAATTCAAATCCAGAACGACAAGAGCCAAGAGAGAGAAGGTATCACGAGAGAGTGAAATATTTCAACCGAGTTTAACCACCGCCCGGATGAGTCCCTTCCGAGTTGCAACTCGATGATCAACAAGCAAGGTAATTCTGAGCCCAAACACGGTAAAATCCAAGTAATTTGAAAGTGTGCCGAGTGAGTTTGGCAGGAGTTATAATGACTGTTGGTTTTGACCTCGAATATGTAAAGAAGGTAGTGGAGAGAGAGCACCAGAAGTGGGTGACCAGTGTAAACTCCCTTGGGTCACGTGGCAGGTTTTAGGCCATATGAATTTGAGAGATACCCTTTACAACTTGTTTCACGGAACACTTTGTTTCCTCAAGGAATCCAACGGCAAGATACTTTTGTCAGGAACACTGCCCACAAGGATAAACAACAGCTTGTACTCGATACGTGCACGGTTGACGAGAAGGGCGTTAGTTATTATTGTCAAAATGGAGAGACGAGAATTGTATGGAGTTCCAGTCAGTAAGTCTTCTCAATAAAATTTAGTCATTCTTCGACTGCCTTCTCTACTCAATAGCACGACTCACGAGGAGTTAGAATAGGTAATTGATATCATACAATGAATTAGTGGCGCGATCTCATGCTATCAATACTAATCTCACTGTCGATGTATTGCTTCTTGTTGCAGCTATTGTACGATTACAGGTTCTAAGGGCCGACCGCCCATCAGGTAGTGAGCGGACCGTACCGTGAAGGTATGTAATCAACAATGTAAGATAGCACCCCATCATATGCTATGAAACTGTAACCACAGTATAATCCAGACCGCCAAGTCCAATGACACAATGTCAAACTCACTCACTCACTCCCTAGCTTGAAGCTCAGCGATTCCACCACTCATTCCTCCCTCTACTCGTTTTGGTTTGAGTTCCAACCCCGAGTCAATTTGTTTTGTACTGGGCGAGACAGGCTTAGCGACAACGAAAGCTGTGCATTTATTTTCGTCCTTGTATTTAGTACCGCGGTATACCCTGGCCTAGTAATTCAGACTACCAATTTGGGTAACTGAATTTGTGGATGAAATTTGTGGACTTCCGATTATTGGTTCCTATGGCCGTGGAAGTCAACAGCGCCGAAATTAGAATTCAATGGAGCAATGAGGAGGCTCACGATCGGAAGATGGAGACGTGCTCCGTATAAACGGCTCAAGGCCGAAAACACGAGTAATGACTCACCTTACAAAAAGGGAGATTTCGACGAACCAGAAATCGTGTCCTGATAAACAACTCGGCCGCCCATTTCTTATTCCTTTCTGCCCCCAAATTTAGTTGCCATTTTACTACCTAGAGTTCCAAGATCTACAGTGTAATCATTCAGTCGCTTCAGCCACATAGTCACCGCAGCTCAAGTCTCTTCAATCGCTTTTTTCCTGTTCACTTGACTAAAACCAAATCCTTACCATCGAAAGAAGAAAGGGCAGTGTAAATCTGAACGTTCCAATGCTCAATATAGGCTTACTGTTGATCTGTTCCAGTATTACGTTTCCATGATTGAATCTTGAGAAGACCAACACATTTCCAATCCTATGTACCAGTTGATGCTGTGTCATCTCATATATGGCTAGCTGCCTAATGTCATGTTGTCTACGATGTGCCTTTGATCTCCAAGGGAAAATGATAATGGAGAATCGGTTGCACAGGTGCGAAAAGCGGTGTAATGTCTGCCCTAAAAGATTTTGGGATTCTGCGCCTGGAGGGGAATGTACCCCTTAGTACACTGAGGCTCTCCCTAAGCGTTGGAAATGTGTTAAGGATAAACACTGTTCATTGGACTTAGCGAAGAGGGAGTCCCAAAATATAAATATAGTCAAAGGGAAAGCTTTCCTCTTTCCGCAATAAATTTAAGCTTCAATTTCAAATCACAAAATATGCACATTGATCTTTGCTCTCTTTGCGACATCTTCAGGCGTCAATTTCCAAAGCGCATCAATCAAAACTCCTAAGAAAGTCCCAGGACCTTGTACGCTTCCACTCTCGACCGCGATCTCCGCACCAACTGTCAAGACCAAAACACTATTCCAGATGCGAGGAGTCAGTGCAATGAGGCAGACATCCGGTTGAGATCTTACCCCGCAATTGCACCTAGAAACATGTCGCCACTTACGAGGGCGCCATGGAACTGTTCCTCTGACGTAGCACAAATAGATGCCACAGCGCAGAAAGAGGCAATGGAAGTGCCGACGACGCAACCTGAGCCTGTGATTTTTCCAAGTATCTCATCCCCGTTGCTAAGAGATACTACGGTCTCTCCGTCTGAAATATAATCTATGGGGCCTGTCATTACCACAATGCTTCCTTAAGCTGGAGATTAGATAAAAGAAGAGAAGGTTCATAACATTACAACACCCACGTTCCTTCTGAGCCAGTCGTCTCACAAAGTTGACAGGATCTTTAAATCCGGGACCCACACTATCGACCCCTTTTGATTCGACCTGGAGGGGAATTGCTGAGAAAAAGATCCTGGAAAAATGTAATAATCAAAACCTCATTTGAACCGGCGAGTACAGCGAGTTCCCCGGGATTTCCTTTGATCACGCTTGCTTGGCATATATCCAGCAACTCTATTGGGAGTTTTCAGGTCAAGCTCCCGAAAATTACATTTATCCCTTGCCTCTGACAGTCTCTTTCCTGAACTGGCTGGCACCTACGCCAACAGGATCAAAAACGAGTGGCTTTCTGAACATATTGGCATAAAAACCTAAAGCACATGACGATCCAAATGGAGCACATTAGTATCAGTGACGTGTGCGTACCCGCTTTACGCATGCCTCCTAAGGTCACAGCTGTCAATGTCCCCATATTGACTAGCAAAGCTCCTATAATGCGTGCTAAGTCTTCCATCTCCTCTGGAGCAGTCGCCATGATTGGGCTTCCCCCTAGGCTGAGGGTAATGTTAGCAGACTGGGTAGCAACAACATTATTAGTTATCTGCAGCGTTTGTAAGCGCCTAACAACCCCAATTCTCGAATCCGTGCACACCTGATGCACGAGAGGTCCAATCTCTCTAATTTTGGTCATCAATGTCTGAACCCCTTCTAGAATCTGAAAGCGTGTTGACACGCGCCCGTTTTTATCGTAGAGGCTAGACGCCAGGACGCAACCTCGCGGTACAGTGGCGGAGAACCGTGCTCTGAACGAATGAAGGACTTTGGACAGACAGGCTGCAGCAACTCTAGGATTTTGGGAAGAGATTATCTCCGAAACTACCGCAATACCATCAAGGGTGTGCCCTGTTGACGAAACTGTTCCATGAAGCGTTCTCAAAAGATTGTTCGCCTTGATGCCCCCTAATGAAGTGAACAATGAAACAATAAAATTCACGCCGGAGGAGCATACCAATAGCCACCGCTTTTATATTCGTTCCATCTAATACTTCTAGTATTTTGCCAACGCCTCTCACACCGATGATGGGGTTCGTGAGTGTTTTTGTCTTGGTTCCCCAAACCGCGCCTATGCCGACGTAGTCTACGAGGTCTTGCCTAGCCTTCTTGACTTGCTGTACATTGTTGCAGCTCACACCTATGATGGAGTTTTTAGGTAATAAGGCTCTCGCTTGCGGTATGGACATATCTGTCTGTCCTAGATGTACGCCGTGTGCATTGATCGCAATAGCTACATCGACTCTGTCATTTATGAGGACAGGTACATTATATTTGTCGCAAACTGCCTTTGAGGTCCTCGCGATGTCAATGAACTAATATACATGAGTATGGCCTCAAAGCAGCATGAGGTTGTGCGACACACCTCTTTTGTGTCCGCGTCCTTCTCGCGAATCTGTACGATCGTGACGCCACCCTGAAGTGCCTGAAGATATTGGGAAGATAGGTGGCATCGAATGCTGCGTGCTGACAAGCGTACCTCTTCTAATGACTCTATGTAATCCTGAGGCCACCCTAACGGTCAGCTGCTCAGCGTTACAGGCGGTCATCAAACTTATCTACCTTGCCCGGAGGAAGCAAATTCCTCCCAGTTACCAAATATACTGAGTAATCGACGTCCATAGGGTTATCGGGAAATGGTCATGATAATGATAATCATGCACATGACGTCCGGCACTATAATTTAAAAACAATTCTGCTCAGAATGTTGATGATTTATGATGCAGTCGGGCACCTTTGGTGACACAGCTAAAGTACTTTAAACACTATTTCCAGTTTCAAGGAGCTGCCACTCCAATTTTCCCGCTCTCAAAGTCTGAAACAATAATCTTCCATGTAGACCAAGCTCCGGAAGGAAGAAAGGTTAAGATTAAGTCGCTGCTCCTGTATAGTATCTAGATCAAGACCATTTGTTTAGACTAAATCTTGTGGTGTTCCATTGTCGATTTTTACGCCTCCTTCAAGCTGAAGATGTATGGCTTGTTTCCGTGCCTGTTGCGGCACAACAGGAGTCGTTCAATGACTCACGCATGCTTGGCGATGTTGTTCTAGAGTCTCATCCGACGTCCTTCCTCAAGTCTGCAACGATACTTGCTTACATTGCAGCTGTCCCTCTCTTTGGCACTGGAATTTTTTTCGAGGAGCCAGATTCTTTGGTCCGCCTCTACAGAAGTCATACTTGAGTGATTAATTTACATGGATAGGAGATGTTGATGTTGATAAGGATAAAACTCGTCGTACTCGCGAGCTTCACCCAGGTGATGTCTGGTGAATCTGAAACGAATACTACTGTATGAGGGAAGCAGATGCATGGTTGCACACTGTTCGGGAGTGTGAGATTCATGGATCGTTCTGAAGGATGAAGAGGAAGTATTATTGTCGAGAACAGTTTCTACTTTTCCTGAGATGGAGATCTCATGTTTCGTCTAATCTGAAGTCCATTGGCCTTTCAGTACCATATAGACAGTCAATGGCACCTTCAATGAAGGTCAGGATATCATGACCTCAGATTCTCAAGCACTTAGTTCCTTAGTCCTGGATACAAACAAGGTATAATTGTCCTTCATTGGGCCATTGTAGATTTAAATTCGCATAGGTTTGCCACCTCTTATATAATATCCGTAAATAGTGTCTAATATCTGAATGCTAACACAATCTCAGCAAGGATGAAAGAGTCCTATAGAACAGGCGATACTCACAAGTACAAGTCGCAGGTCTATCCGGTATTTCAATAAGCCTGTGAAGGATGGTCTGAATATCCTCTGCATTATGCAGCTTTATCGCGATGGAGCGTTGGGAGGCGTAAGCGGCGCCATATCCCATGTAGAGATGTTGAGATCACTAAATCCAATCACCTTGATTTCTTTCCATGCTCTCTCACACTTCTAGTGCGGCGTGCGAAATAAGACAGTCTTCAGGGTTATGGAAAATAGGCTTAGCTCTCGAAGACACACACAGTCCCCTGCATAAAGCGACGTTCGTTCTTAAGAGCAGCGAAAATTTGCTAGGTCTTTATAGCATCGAGGACAGAAACCCAAGGAATAATGCTGGTTGAGGGCTGCCAAGCCACTCGTGAATTTTGTTTCTGATTGACAAAGAGCGTAGACGTGGGACGAGATAGGGGCATGACAAATGCTCAAGAAGCTCAGCTGGCAGTTTGTTGACACCTAGTACTTCAAGGGAGGGGACGAGAACCAAGAGTTGTATGAGCTTCCCATTGTCCGGGTCCATGAAAAGAGTAAGGTGGTTTAGTTTGTATTCTGAATTAAACTGGCAAAAGTTGTACGAGGGATATCTCCACTTGAAAATAGAAAGGGGCAAGTTGAACAGGCCAACTGCCTGAGTCGCCCAGGATGTTGCAAAATGTGACAAAGCCCGACACGATATACTGAAATTTCCTCATTGAGCTCGAGTTGTTCCTATGAGAGCTCTATTTTATCACAACCCTTGTAAGCGGACGTCACGAAGGACGGGAACATCTTGAAAGATGATGACTGCTTGAGAGAGAGGATCACCCTATTGCACACCTTCAAATCTAAAATGTGCAATGACGGAAGCAACCGCGCAACACCCATTGCCTCCAAGGTCTGAACGGTAATTTCAAGAAGGATGTGTTCCCAACAGGGGGGATTCTGCAAGGAGCAGGCCCAACGACAGGTGAGACTGGATGTGCTCGAGTGGTTCGCTAATACATAAGGAAATTAAATGGCATCCTGTATGTAGCGGATGTAGGCCGATTTACGTGTCCTTCTTTGGTCAAGGGAAAAGAAGATAATTTCCCCCACAAATGGGACTCCAAAGCACAATAGTCTGTTTCTCTACGACAGACGTACGCCAGAAAATGCGGTGACCTGCGCTAGATCGGTGCAATACATGTTTGAGAGCGCGCATTCAAAAATGAGGAACCATAGCTCGGGTGGCAGGTGCCACATAACCAAAAGGAAAGAGTTATGGACTTGAGCGAATTCTTCAAACGTTTCTATGTTATCCAAGTGTGTTACGGTCATCGACAAGTCGACTGTTGTCTTGAATGTGTTGAAGTAGAATGGTACTGGGTCCATCTCGTGGAAACATGATCGCGTAATAATAATCGTCATCATCATTGAGATACAATCAATTTTGGTTGTAAATGTGGAGGAATTCATATTGTAAGACAGCTCAAGCTATCACTTCAGACGAGTCCCTGTTTTATTTCACTCATATCTCCATCAATTCTGAGCCAAACTTCAAGGCTTTGATTAAGGTAAAGGAACCAACATTCCCTTTCATATGCTAACCACTTAAGCGTAAACATTCCAGAAATCACTGGTCAGATACTTACATAGTAACAAATCTTCAGGCAAAGTCACTATAGGATATGTAGCTCAATTGCAACAGGAAATTCATAACCACACTTAATGAGTAACCCATTGATGTAGATCGCGCTAACACAAGGTCAATATTTCAATATTTCAATACTGTGTCAATATCACACATGTAGTGTTGAAATCTTGACCTTGTGATACAGAGTAAAGGTTTGATCCAGTGTCCAGATTCTGGGCCCCTAGATCCAGAAGTATCAAAGCCAGAAGCAGCACAGTATTATTCTGATAAATTTATTGAGAACCAAGTCTAGCATCACATGATGCCACATATACACAGACAGAATCATGCCTACCCAATTACTTTTACGCTTTGTATAGAGCATCCAAGAATGCTGTCGCTATCTCCCCGACTAACTCGGGTCCAACTGCACTTGACCTTCCAAGACCTACGAAAAATTGAGTTGAAGCCGAACAAAATGCCTTTGAGCATACCATAGAGCGAAACCATTGTACCATTCCCTGAGGGAGCGATCTTCGCTTCCTTTACGGAATCTTTGAGGTCAGCGATGAACTGGTCGACAGCAGGAACAGTGAGACGCTTTAGAAAGAAGAAAGTGGTCAGCATATTCTATTACATCAAGGGAGGAAAGAATCAGATCAACTCACAGTGCAAGCAATATGAAGAGCTTTGGGATCTAATAGAGCGTTTAGATGCCAACCGCGCTTGTTCATGGCATCACCGACTTCCATAACGTCAACATTGGGATGCTTTGAGGCAAATGCCACAACCGATGCCGGTGGATCACCAACAATGTAAAGCTCGGGTATTGATGCTCTGATCCCCTCGGAAATTTGCCGTGCAGCAGTGACAATATTTCTGCAAGATTCTAAATATCCCCTACACAGGAGTTAGTAAATGACCGAGAGATCTTCCAGAAACATACTTGGAACCCATGTGCTGCATGACAGCCCAAGTTCCTGCCAAAAGTGCACCAGGACTGTCGCAAATAGTTTAGAAGATACGTGCTTAGAGGCCCAAGAAATTAGTACCGAGATCCGGAAATCGAGGGACTAGCATAGACGCCACCTGAAGCAGGGTTACGTCAGGTGTGAACTCGAGCACAAGGCGAAAACGCACCACTCCAGGTCGGATGCAAGTAGTATTGGTACTTGCGTAATTCGGCATCACGGTACATGATCACAGAAGTCCCTTTGGGTGCAAAACCATACTTGATGGGGGTTCAGAGACTCCAGGCTACAACACGAATCGGAGGATACGGACTTTGTGAGTATCACAACTGATGCTCGTAACACCTTTCACCCGAAAATCGAAGGGAAGCAGTTTGTACCGACCATCTTGACCCCTGGAAAGACCAGCTGGCTCCAAGAAAGGCACGATGAAACTTCCTAAGCAGCAATCGACGTGTAGGCCGACGTTGTACCGAGAAGCCAGTTGACCGAGTGCCGGGATGTCATCTTGATTTCCATCTGGGAAATTGATCGCCGATCCAACTATCTTAGTGAAGTCATCAGAATCGCTCCTAACCATGATACATCACCGATCTACCATGATCGTATTTGGGTTGCTATCGAGCTCGTGAGTTATTGTCAATCAAGGACTATTCCTACTTACATTGCACGTTTGACGCGTTTGACGTCCACTCTGCGCGTATAACCATCCACAGGAATCGTATGGACTTTGACACCGAGGTACGAAGCGCCTTTATCGAAGGCAGCATGGGCAGTAGAGGGAATAACCCTAAAAGGGAATCGATCCATATGTCACTGTCAAGATGATGCATAAACCCACATTTCTGGTTCCTTGATGCCTTTGACTGCGCGGGCCCAATCCCTGTATGTCTTGACTGCCACTATAATAGACTCAGTGCCCCCTGAAGTCATTGCACCGGCACCATCTGGATGATTATACATTTTAAGAGTCATTGCCACAATTTCAGCTTCCATTTTCCTGATTGCAGGGAATACATCAGGATGAAGCGGGTTTGAGCAACAGTATCTCTCATAAGCCGCAACAATTATCTTCTCCAGGTCGTCGCCTCCATCTACACAAGACATCAGACAGGCGACTCCGCAAAAGAACCCTATGTAAACTCACGATAGACGGCCCCTGAAACCTTCCCTGCGCGCCAATCACTTTTGTGTTCGAATTCTTGGTCCATTTTCTCCATCTCTGCCATGATCCACTCCAACGACTGGCCATCTTGAGGCAACATGAGATGTCTTACAACCTCTGGTCCTTTGGGAACAAGCTTGTTCTCAATGTCCAACTTCGCCTTTCCCATTTGTGTTTCAACTCTCTTCTTCGTCGCCGGGAGCCTTAATGCTATAGATATTATAGACTAAGAGAGAGAAATTACGGAGGAATTATGACAGCTAGCACAAAATATACACACTTTGGCAGCCCAAGTGTAGACTTCTTTCATGGTTGTAACAATCCCTCTGGCGGCAAGATGACGTTTGGCCTTGACTGCATAGACTGTCACGACATAGTAAAACAAGATTGTCTTGAGTAAGTTGAGGTTAGTGCGAGGGCCAAGGGAGTTGATATGGCCTCGAATGGTGGAAATTGTCGTCATGTTTTCCGTATCCCGTTTTGTTGGTGGCGCAAGCGGTCGGAGACGGTGGACAATGGAGCGTACAAGATACCTGTCTGACCTAAATCGGTTAATTCCGCTAACGGCCGGTTATCACATGGTTAATTCCTAAATCCTATGACATCGTGCAAGACCGATGCCACTAGAAATTAATAGGTAATATACATACACGATTCCAAAGACAGACAGGCTACAGAAACAGCAATAAAGGAGTCACATGTCGTTCTCTCTGCTATCATTCCTGGTAACAAAGTCCAGCAAGCTCCCAGGCGGCTCCTTGTCCCAGTCATTCACATATTCCAACAGACTTTCAAATACCTCCATTCTCTGCGCATATCTGTCAGCAGACATAGCATTGTTTTGCTCGTTTCCCCTCTGCTGTTTCTCCAAGGGGTCCTCAGTAGACCTCAGCAATTCGGGGCTCAACTTCGAGGTAGATATTCTGTTGATGTTATCAATTTCCTCGTCCAAAGGGTTTGCATACTCGTTTCCGTCCGGTGTACCTGTCCTGGATTTCCAACTTTCCCCGATACTCTCTGTGGAACCCACGTCTGATGAAGGGGATGGGTTTCCGGACGTTGATGAAGTCTGGAAAAGAGATGGAAGAAGGGTAGTAACAGGAGGCTTGGGTGCGAGAAGGAAAGTCATCAGAGAACGATAATCTTTTGTCTCTTTCTGATCGTTATGATTGACGACGGACGAAACTTGAGTCTGCAGATACATGAGAGCTTTCGTTGGGGCATTATCTTCACACATTTCACGAAATCTGAATATCCATAGATTGTCTCAAAGCATACTATAATCGAGGAAGACTTACTTACTGTTGCCGCCGAATTCGGTAAGTCGCCTTACGGATAATCTCCTCAGCACCCGACCTAGACAATCCATGAGTTGTGCCACTTTCAATGTTTGTTTTTCGTTCGTCATACTCACCTACACACTTCCATCTTCCAAAAATCATTCATCTTCTTGATCCCACTGAAGTTAGCCTCGCCCATCGACTCGGCATCATTTGAGTCGTCAAAGCTTGTGTTACCACCAAACAAATACACTTGTTTGGTCTTTGTATCATACACCACCTCATGTGCATATCTTGGGTAGGGTTCTTCTCTTTTACGTAGTCTAGTACTTGGTGTAGCATCGACAGACTGAGGTTGGTTCGCTTGCGAAAGAATGCGCGTCCATGTCCCTGGCCGCGCACCATATCTGTACACCCAGTTGTAGAGCTCCCCCGGAAGACAGCCTGTCATTCCCGCTGTGTCAGTGACTAAGCCACAGAACCTGGAATGCTTGAGGAGCAGAACGATAAACCTCAATTGAATATCCTTACACATAAATTTCTTTAAGATCTGTGTCAATGACTGCCCTCGAGGTGAAACAAGCGTTCGGTCCTCCAGCTGCCGTAAAATCGGAGAAGAGTTCTGATACAGTGTTTGTATTGAGGTCATAAGCATACATATCCGACAAATACTTCTCCTCTCTTTGACCTCCGAGGATGAAAAGTGTGTTTGTGTTGTGTTCGAGGACTATTGAATGGCCGTGACGTTGTGGTATCGAATACAATACATTATCTGACGGTCTAGCTTCTCATGAGTATAATTGGTTGGGAGAAGAGGTCTGAACTCACTGAAGCAACTTCCACCGTCCCGTTTTGATATTGTATGCATAAAGTCCGGCATACTTGTAGGTATCCCAAACACCGTCAACAACCCTGCCACCATAGACGTAAAGAACTTGTCTCTCGCTGTCAACGACCATTTGATGATCAAAAACCAACGGCGGGCCTCCATCACTCTGGACCATGGACTGAATATCGACGATTGAACTTGGACAAGATCATGACTTACGCTTGTATCGGAGGATATGCGTGTCCATGTGCCCCATTTGGGTCCTTGTGTATGATACATATAAAATTCGGAGCAAAACATACTTGCGGCCTGAGTTGGATGCGGTGGCGAGGGAGGAAGTGATGAGTGGACTTGAGCAAGCCTTTGTGGGTTTGAGGGTACTGTATCAGCCGGGATTCCACGATTCACGCAAGCTCTTCCGGCATCAACGTCCGTGAGTCTACCCAGGACATAGATATTTTCGGTTTTCGTGTCAAAAACCATCTTATGGCAGCTTCTTGGACCAGGCCCAGATTGATTACAGGTTGAATCACCAATTTTCTGCCACTCGTCTTCTCGAATACTATACACCCAGAAGTCATCCAAGCACTTGTTTCCGTTATAGCCGCCATGAACATATACTATACCATTAGTAGGATCAAAGCACATGGCATGGCCACTTCTGGGTGAAGGCATGTCACCATCTCTATCAGTCCCCGTAATCCTGTTCCATGCTGCGTAGGGATGGGAAGATTGAAGAAAAGTCGAAAAGAGACCAGCAGAGGACAGCGTCCGTAGGTGCTTCTCTGCGTCTTTAAAAGCGCCTTGTAGGACAAGAGTTGTGTGAAGGCGAGTAATATCTGGATGTTCGACGGTGCTATATGCGCGTGACAGGATGTCTTGGTGGGGGGTGAGAAGACGGCGCTGTCGCAAATGCTTGAGGATGTGACGGAGAACGGTATATTCACGATGCTATAGCAAAAGTCGGTTGATGAAGATTACCAAACAACATCAATGTACTGACATACCTCCTCATGGACTTGATATATGTGCCTCACATAACTCTTTTCTGCAATCCCAGTCATCGAGATATGCCAGATTGAGGTATGAAAATTCTGGCCATGAGCCCTGTAAGTAGGAGACCGCCAGTCACATAAGATTAGTGTAACATTTCTAGGACTAAAATTGACACACGAAAGCGGAACAATCTTGACATAGCGGGTGGGAAAGAAAACATGGGCATTGTTGATATGGCGTATTGGAAAGGTTTCTGGAGTGGTATCATTCTTCAAACAGCCACGAAGCACCTCCACGAAATTCTCCCCTGTGATTCCCACGTAAACTCTGAAATCCTTCATGTTGCATGGATGTGCTATTTGGACCGGTCAATTACATATCAAGCGTGCAGCATGGGGGCGTACGCTTCGAATACTATAGTGGTCGCTGAGATCCTCTGCATGTCGACGAACAAGTTACTGACCTTTCCGAAAGTTAGATTCTCTGACGGAATGATTGGGTAAGTCACTCGGCAAATGTTATTCAAGATGGCGTACTCAGAATTGACATTTGATCTAGCTTCAAGAGAATCCATTGTTTTGAGCTGTTTCCCTGGTAAGCACCGCTCCATCGGCTTGATTGATCGTAGGGCTTGTCCAGCAAGATATGTTCAGGCCCATACTTTCCGCTGTGGGGAGTCGACTGTACGACAGTGTAGTGAAGCTGCACCGATGGTGGTGGTAAGTTCATGGAGATCGGGGTCTGCGCCTACTTGTGATCCGAACTTTTGACAGAGCACGCCACGTGAAGACAAAACACCGGAGACCGTAATACGGATTTGAGCTCAATAACAATTCTATTATATCTGCTACTCAGACAGGTCCCCGTCAGACCTTGCAGACATCGCCAACTGGACCCTACTTGTTGGATTGCTTCTGCGTGATCAGAGATTTAGCAAAGAAGCACTCACAATCGATTAGCAGGGTCTCGTCACGCCCCTCTATTCTTTCAAATAATCAAAGTCATGTCTCGTCCATGGCTCTTCTCACATATATCTGATGCTTGACTGACACAGAATTGATTCTTCTGTCTCCCTACCTCATAATGAAGGGCTTTGCGGATTCTGTCCTTTTCCTGGGCATTTGTTTGGTACTTGCTACATTTCCGCTTTCAAGTGTTGAACGCAGGCCGAACCTCCCAACCGTACGATAGGTTCATTGTCGAGACTGTTGATATTCCACTGTCCTGACCTCAAAGCTGAAGATCTTTTCGTAGGAACTCCATCACTTTGGATAAGTATTTACCTACTTTCATAACCTATCATCCTCACGCTATGCAGCACTTGTCATGGGTTCACTGAGAAAAACAGGATGCTACTGCTTTACGAACCGTACCAGGTGTCAAGAGCATTCGTTCAGTTTGGAAATCTGATATCCCGAAGTGAGTTCTCATATATAGGTATCCTAGTAACAGAACCTCTGATAGACCTGTTTTTCAGATATGCTGTTACTGGACTCTACCAACGTCATTTGCTGAACAAAAAATTGGATGGTCTGATCTCCCTCAAAATATTATTGATGCCAATTCCTAGAGCAGTGGTGTCGCGCTCTGTGCATCACTCTCCATGTATTTGGTTGTATTGGTTTGATCAGTGATGATAGTACGTTTCTGATTTGTGCCAGTACCAATATGATCTTACTGCTTTCTGATCACATCTAGGCCTTGCTGCTGGGCTCTGATAATGGTCAAGGTTATCTGTCGTCCAAGTTGATGGCTGAATCGGGTCTATTGTAATGGTGGTCGCAAGTAGTTGGTCGATCATGGGGCGGTTGGTTGTCACTATCAGTGATGGTGATGATATGGGCCTCCCTTTTCTCCATCCGAAGTCGGTCACTGAATCCAGATCCAGATCTCACTGCAAAGGCTTCTTCGATTCATGGTGTACTTCAAGGCCTGAGACTTGCATTGATGTTATCTCGGTTACAAGTCTAAACAAGTCAGATCAGAACTTCTCATCATGGGATTCAGGCTAGTTGTAGCTCCAGGTACTGGTATTCCCCTACAATGTTCAGCATGAGTCAATCACCTATAGAAGGTACTCTTACGACCTTGGCCATTTCAAATTCAACAACAATTGTAGACCACGCATGTAATCCACTGCTCGGTGATACACTCAACCTGTCCGAAAAAGAAAAACTTGCGGTCATTCGAAGAGGTACATGTACCTTCGTACAACAACTGACAAATGCAGGTGTGAAGGGGACCAACACCGCCATCATCTTCGAGTGAGTGCACGAAAATTGGTAGAACGTGTTCTTATCCCACGAAGTGGAGGCGGGAACGTCAATGTAACCAGAGGAGTCCGATCTTTTCTTGAATCTACGAGTTGCTTCGAGTAAGAGTAATGAAGATCCGTTGCAAGCAAGGAGCTGCTTTGCTTAATGTTGAACGATCGTTTCGTCGACTGAGCTGATCTTGAATGGCACAGCACATTTCCGGCTTACTAGACAAATACTCACTGTCCGAAATGAAGGAAAGAGACGCATCTTCAACCGTGTCCTCGCTGGTACAGTATTAGCGGTACAGGTTGGAACCATCTATCAATAACTGTTGTCAATGTTTCTGTTGTGTCTTCAACGTTCACTCCTGGAACTGGTGCGTCACAGAGCGTCCATACTACTATTCCAGGACCTACTAGGCTGGACTTGTCAACGTTCCTGACGTATTCTGGTTTCATGGAAAATAGCGATGGCACAGAGAATTTACACGTCACATACCTTGGGCTAATCGGTTCCTTGACTGGCAAATAAGTAGTCGATGCTTCCTCAGTATATCCACTTCATACATTTGTTGGGGGAGATTCCCTAACACATGTGTGACACCGAGACCAGTTGAGTTATCAACTCGGGTATACTCAGTTGCTGGTATTCGAACAAGTCTTTGGTGCTCCACTTCTTCTGCTGGACCTGGTCAGTCCGAACCTTCAGGTCGGTACCACCCTGAACAACAGAACTCTGAGCAAGGTGCTCAAGCTCAAGCCTTTTCCTCACCCCACTGAGGAAGGAAGCTTCAGAGGGGTACGTATAATTGGAGTCCTTGAGTTCGAACGTCTATCCGATAGCTTCTCGTATCATGATGCCATTTGCCGCTCCCCAGGATCCCACAGACAACGGATTCAGCGCATTGGGCCTTGACTCGCCAACATGTACAAACCGGCACTATAATCCTCAAATATGCATTCATCTTCTGAAGGTCTCCTGAGTCCTATCATCGGAGGTTAACAAGCCTTTAACAATGTACTATTGGGAAGTATTTTTCATGCTGCATTTGATACCAACTTCCGGTTGGTTTATCTGAAATTGCAGCGTGTCATAAAATGTCTATGCAAACAACGAAGATGGCGTCAGTGTCGAAGAAAGCCGAGGAGCCAAACGATCAGAGACGTGGAGAGTGCTTAGTCAGTTTCCCACGAGTTTACGGAGTAGATTCGAGCCTATTGCTCTTGTCGAGAGTCCATAACTGCTAGTTCATCCTGACATTCCTCAGTCCCCATATCTCACTGTGCACGGCTTTGATAAAGTACTTATCAAAGCACTACTGCCTCAAACCACTGCCCTGATTGTGTTCAGCGACGTCACCAAACGACTGCAATTAGTGCTGAATCCATTTGGGAGGCAAGTGAGGTCGAGTTCATTTCTTGGATATTTTACTGGCCGACGTCGTCGCAAATGCGATGTACTACCCTCAACAGTCCCCTGGAATTAACCCGAAACTTGGGAATCTTCATGACCAGTCTCCATGGACTCGGCCGCATCACTCCATTCTCGTCCCCCCGGGCTCTCAGAACTCTGTAGGCCCTGGGCCTCCTCAGTCCCCCGGTTATGCTCTCTACGCCAATGGCCCTGTTAATTCCCTCCAACACCCCCAAGCTCACCACCCTCTTTCCCACCCTTCGCTCCAGCATCACCATCATAACTCGTTGTCACACTATCCCTCACCTCCAAATGGTACATCTCACCAGCAGCATCCGTATGCACAGGCTTCACCGGCAAGTGTCAATGGCCAGATCATGTCGCAGCATTGGCAACAACAACTCCTTAAGTGCGAGGTTAGTTGCCACTCGTCTGATCTTTTTGTTTGTAGCCTTTTATTCATTTTGTCTCTCAATAGATGGTCCGGTCTTCGCGTTCGCCCCATCATCGTGCTCGGCAGAGCGCTATGGCTGCTCGATCAGTAACCAAGTCTGCAATCCCAATCACCAACCCAAACAAACCTGCACCTGAGGTTAATGGCACATCCAAGGACTCGGATACCTCCCCTACCGCTTCCTCAGGCGATGGATCCCCTTCTGTAACCAACCATCCTTCATCTACTGTCGCGCCGATTGCGGTGGCACCCCGTCCCCATACGATTCGCTCACCTCAGAACACATGGAACTCACTCGACATGGGTGGTGTGAATCTCAAGAACCTTCCTCCCAATTCAGGGCTGTTTTCATTCACCTTTCTTGTCACCCTTTACCTGAATCACAACTTTCTCTCGTCCATTCCCCCAGGGATCGCCAAGTTGCGACACCTGGAACTCCTTGACTTATCCGGGAACAATCTTACCTCACTACCCCCGGAGCTTGGGATGCTCACATCGCTGAAAGAGCTGTACGTCTTTGACAATAACCTATCAACGCTTCCTCCCGAGCTTGGTACCATGCACCTGCTTCAAACCCTGGGAATCGAGGGTAACCCGCTCGAAGCACGTCTCAAGTCCATGGTGCAGAAGGATGGGACACCAGCATTTATATCTTTCCTGAGAGATACAGGACCCGTGCCTGCACCTCCTCCTAAACGAGTTTGGAAGCATCTCCTATCTGCTGCCGAACAAGGTGCTCTTATCAACGATCCTAATGCTGAGATGGTCAGTGTGTTCTGCTACAATATCCTGTGTGAGAGATATGCTACAGAGAGATTGTACGGTTACACACCGTCTTGGGCGCTATCCTGGGATTACAGAAAGCAGCTTATTCTGAGCGAAATTATTGATTCTGAAGCAGACTTTTTGTGTCTACAAGAAGTGGATGTGGCACAGTATGAGGAATACTTTTCCAAACACCTGGGCATGCGGGGCTACGAGGGGGTCTATTGGCCCAAATCGCGAGCAAAGACAATGAGTAACGAGCAGGATAGGAGATTGGTAGATGGATGTGCAATTTTTCACAAGACATCCAAGTACGTGTGTCTGTAAGAGAATTTCACATTACTCATCTTGTATTTCAGGTACCAACTAGTTGAGAAGCATCTGGTCGAGTTTAGTACCGTCGCCATGCAACGTCAAGATTTTAAAAAGACAGACGACATGTTCAACCGAGTCCTTGGGAAGGACCATCTAGCTGTCGTAGCGCTTTATGAGGACAAACAGACTGGGACTCGTTTCATCATCGCCAATGCTCATATACATTGGGATCCAGCGTACCGCGATGTTAAACTCGTTCAAGTTGCACTGCTCGTCGAAGAAGTCGAGAAGATTGCCAACAATTTTGCTAAACTTCCTCCGCGTCCGCCACAACAAGTATTAGAAAGTGAAGAGAATCCAGCTTCCTTGCGACCGCCGCCTTCGTACGCAGACGGTACTAAGATTCCTTTGATTATTTGCGGCGATTTCAATTCTGTGCCACAATCCGGCGTATACGAGTTCCTGTCAAATGGTACATTAGCAGCGGATCACCCTGACTTCATGTCTCATACGTATGGGAGATACACATCAGACGGTCTGCACCATCGACTGGGCTTGAAAAGCGCATACTCGGCTCCTGGGCTTAGTGATCAGACACTAACAAATGTCACTCCGAGTTTCCGGGGTATGATTGATTATGTGTGGTACACGGCGGGTAACCTTGGCTTGAACGCGGTGTTTGGAGAGGTGGACGAAGGATATTTGGAAAAGGTTGTCGGGTTCCCAAACGCCCATTTCCCCTCTGAGTACGTTCATAATCGACTTTGCCCCGTTGGAATTTACTAAACTGGTTTTTTTTAGTCATCTCTGCCTGAGTGCTGAATTCCGCATCAAACATCCTAAAGACCAACAGCTTTCAAGACCTCTCACGTCTTGAGTTTGATCAAAGGCAAAGGGAGTCTGCCCTTTTCATCCCCGCGTTCTACTACATTTGCTCTATTCATTCCCTAATCCAATTTCTCGTTTAGTACTACGATTACTACGCACAATCGTCACCTCTTGACTTTCCCTGAGTATCCTTCACCCACATTTTTCTTTTCATCACCTGTGTATAGTCTTCTACCCTCTATGTTGATGGACAGTGGGTCACTCACGTATTCATAGATACATATATTTGCTTGTTTTGACTGTCGTCAAGTTGTTTTCTTTTTCTTCTCTTTTGTGAAAGTGGTTGTTTTTTCTTTTCTGACTTTGTATTAGTCGGTCGTGTTTTGTGTGCAAAAAATCTTAAATCCGTCTACTTTTTTTGGGGGTGGTGAGAAATATGTCGGATGAGATGTTAATGATCGGAAGCAGGGCTGATCGACACTATTGTCCAATTGTCGAAAAGCTTGGATTTAATTCTTTCGTTATGAAGGTTTATCAAGCGACCGCATCTGCTCCCGTTAACATCGCTTGCATCAAGTAGTACTGACTTGATTCTCTTTCTCCTGACTCTTACTGATACTTTGGCAGGTACTGGGGCAAGCGCGATACCAAGCTGATTCTGCCCACAAATTCATCATTGTCTATCACACTCGACCAAGATCACCTACGGTCTACCACCACTTCGCGTGCGGATTCATCGTTCCAGAGAGATCGATTGTGGCTTAATGGGAAGGAAGATGAGATCAAGGAAGGTGGAAGGTTGGTCACTTGCATTCGGGAGATGAAGAGGCTGAGGAAAGAGGAGGTTGAAGACAAGAATTCCAACGAGCCAAAGGTGAATTGAAGTAGTTCTCTCTTTTGTTTGGATTCCTCTCAACATTTTTTTTCTCTTTCGATGTAGTTGTCGACGTACAATGTGCACATTTGTTCCTACAACAACTTTCCAACTGCTGCTGGGCTGGCTTCTTCAGCCTCTGGTTTCGCAGCTCTGATATCTTCACTCGCGCTTCTCTACCAACTACCTGTGTCTCCATCCACCCTGTCACTTATCTCGCGTCAAGGCTCTGGGTCGGCCTGCCGATCTCTCTTTGGTGGTTTCGTAGCCTGGGAAATGGGGTCAGATCCCTCTGGCTCTGACTCGTTCGCAATACAAATCGCGCCTCAGTCTCACTGGCCAGATATTCATGCTCTCATTTGTATTGTCTCTGATGATAAGAAAGGGACTTCTAGTACGAGCGGTATGCAACGTACTGTCGAGACTTCCTCTCTCCTCCAACACCGGATCAAAAACATCGTCCCGCAGCGGATGGAAGACATCACCAAGGCGATTTTGGAGAAGGACTTTGATACTTTTGCAAAGATCACTATGGCTGATTCGAATCAGTTCCATGCAGTCGCGTTGGACACTGAACCGCCTATTTTCTACATGAACGACGTTAGCAGAGCCATTGTTGCTGTTATCGTCGAATATAACCGGCTTTCCATCGAGGCTGGTACAGGATACAAAGCAGCATACACTTACGACGCAGGACCTAATGCTGTCATCTATGCCCCTAAAGAGAATATCAAAGAGGTCGTCGAGCTCATTGTTACTTATTTTCCTCAAGAGGAGAATTCATTCAGGGATATCTTTGGTTTGTTTGGTGGTAGTCCTGTAGTCGGGAAGGTTCCAACTGGATTTAACGAGAATGTAGCAAAACGGTTTGGTGTTGGCGCTGTCAAGGGTCTGATTCATACTCGGGTTGGTGATGGGCCTAGGAAATTGGGAGAGGAGGAGGCACTGCTGAATGCGGCGGGCTTGCCTAAGAAATCTGAAACGTAAAATGATATATGTATTTTAGATTCTTTACCTTTGGGATATTCATTATATCTATCTACTGTTCAGCGCAGGATGATCCCCTTCGATTTTAGTTCCTGTCACTCATCATTTGTAACGTAAGTATTTCATTCCATATAAGGACAAGCTCACACCCGATTCCAAGTCGATTCTCCTTCCAGACGATGCACAGCCATTTGGGAAAGAGAGTGCTAATACCGTCGTATCTCCATTTGCAGATGTACCCAGGATCGCAGCAAGCCTGCCGAAGGAACCATATTCATTGTGATCATGATGACCCTGAGAGGTCCTCTAGCAGCGTCCAATTCGAAGCAAATTCGAAACCGCTACTACCTTATTTAACACCCCTGCAGCTGCTAGTCGTATATGGCATAGCCCTTCACAATTTTCACCTGCTGTAGATTCAAGCTTCCTTTTCTCCTTGCACTACTACCTCTTATAATGCAGTAAGTCATTTAACCAGCAGCACTTCTCTCAGTCTCTAGCTGACTTTTTCCTTTGCAGGGCACGCCAACATGATGGCGACTCGGGTTCCGACAGTGATTCAGACTCTGACAGCGACTCTAGAAGCTGTAGAAGGGGGGTCTGTACGATAACCAGTTGCACAAACCGTGTTTGTCAAACAGTAATAAGTACCCGCGGTGGCGTCGCCCAAACTCTGGGTCCAGCTGGACCCACGTCGGGAAGTGCGGGCGCGGTATCAACGCCCACGCCCATACCAACACCGAATACTACAGCAACTAGAAGCCGGTCCAACTCAACAACACGCACGCTTTCAGTACATCCCTCGAGTACTTCTGGCCTCGGCACTCAAGGTTCAAATGGACTTTCCAAGAGTGCATTGGCGGGAATCATCGTTGCTATATGTGAGTAGCTATTCCTGCCCGACGATTGCCCTGACGCTCACCTTTATGAGCAGTCATTGTCACTGGCCTGCTTGCAATGTGGCTCACCAGGGTCCGAAACCGTAGGCGCAGGAAAGAAAAGAGACCTCAAGGCTTTTCCTCTTCCGCATTCCTCACTGGGACTGGTGTTACAGCCCGAAACAATCATGATGACAACGACATGGCCCAGGTAGAATCTGGCAGTAGGTCACCTGTTGTTGGACTCACACGTATGAATGGAAATGTTGGAGGCATAAGTTACAGGAATGACTCTGCTAGTCCTCTTTCACCTCCACCACCAGCAGTCACACAAGGTTACGAAGGTCGTATGTCACCCAATCCTGGGCAAATTTCTATCCGTTCAGCTTCACGAGCTGGAGATGGTGCTTCTGTCCTTACATCACCTTATTCGGAAACCAGTTGTGCTGAAATACCTCTCCCTGCCTTTCCCCGTGAAGTTGCGATGCCATCATCATCATCTGCTGCTGCTGCTTCTGCTACAGCATGGAATGGCACCGTTCGAAGTGTTGGTAACGCAAATCCTCCTCCTACAGGCGCTGGAACTCTGTACTCCGACATGCATTCATTCCAGAAACAACTCGAAGCGGACAACGAAAAGCAAAGTGCAAGCGGACGGTTATGGCAAGACCCGGTAGTTGATATTCCTCCTTCCTATTCGTCGTCGTCGACACGATGATTCAAGTTGTTGCTTCTTTCTTTTTTTGATGCTGGAGAAGTCTTTTTTATTTTATTTTTAGGACTCTTGACCAAAGTACTGGACTTTTTTTTTCTTCCTTTTCTTTTTTTCTTTTTTTTTTTTTTTTTTTTTTTTTTTTTATTATTTTTTTTTTTTTTTTTTTTTTTTTTTTTTTTTTTTTTT
>Ga0157368_1000140_pt1:5000-34401 | contig 34401 bp, 17 predicted proteins | sample AttbisABBM3_FD_113146 | JGI IMG/M metagenome (GOLD analysis project Ga0157368, IMG submission 113146) | Fungus gardens microbial communities from leaf cutter ant in Botucatu, State of São Paulo, Brazil - Atta bisphaerica ABBM3 | ecosystem: Host-associated > Fungi > Mycelium >... | reverse complement strand
TAGTGATGAGTTTCACGCGCTCTAAGCCCGGCCCGCGCGCGGTTAGGAAGATTGGCCGCAATCTGAGCGGTACCACCCACCCTACCCTACCACCTATAGGCGGCCGTCCGTCCTACAGCCGCCCGAAAAGGAACTGCAGTGATCTTGAATAGGGATCCTACAGCGATAGATAGAATCCCCATAAAAATACCACTAGATCGAGCACCAGTGATTTCGTATCCGGTCAAAATCTTGGCTAATTGATCGAAGTGGGTAGCTCCAGTAGACCCATAGATCATGGAACAAATAGGGTGGGTAGGCCCAACCACCACACTACACGTATAGACGCGAACCCCCCTCGTTACCGTACGTGCGACTCTCACCGCATACGGCTCGCACAAAGACTCCTAAATCCATCCCGAGCCTTTTCTTCCACCTCTCCTCTCCAATCCTCGATCAAACTTGCGTTCCCCAGGCGCTATGAAATGGGGGGTCTTTCCTTCGCCTATCGTATGTATCGGCTTGGCTTCGTCCAGAACCAAGGAGGCATGGCATTCTGGCGGGCGCGTGCGTGTAGGAAGGCCGACCACTACATAAGCTAAAAGACTACGACGACTACAAGCCAAGCCGGAAGCGACTCGCTTCTATTCTCGTTGGGATTGGATATAGATGGGGAATCTATAGATCATAGTAGTTCGCCAACCTCTCTAACTAACATACGATACAATTTCACTTCACGGCACGGCCAAAAAAAAAGAAAGAGCTTCGCTCGGTGGGCCTTCCTACGCTGACGAATGCCTCCTTTCTCTTCTCTGAAGTCTACAACAAACAAGTGGGAGAGGCAGGATTCGAACCTACGTAGAAAAACTTCAACAGATTTACAGTCTGTCGCTTTTGACCACTCGGCCACTCTCCCCTTCCCGGGCCGAGGCCCCCCTCAATGGGTTCTAAGAAGGAGGGATAAAAACCTGAATCAATCAAAAAAAAAGCTTATTGATTTGATTGAAGGGGCGTAGCGCTTGCTTAGTGCTTGTGCGCTAAGGTTCGAAGACGCTCGACTAAAAGGAGAGGAAGGGGAATAGTAACAACAACATACTAGAGGGAGTAGTTAATCAAAAATCAAATAATAGGGAGGAGGAAGTAACGGGAAATAATCATAATGATAATGGTAAACCAGAGTCACCGGTTGGCGGGAGTTCCAACTTCCAAAAGAGGAAGGTACGATCCATCAAATTGATTCATGAGAGGGAGGTGGAATCTTTCCTGTAGTAGTTGGAGTTTAAGGTGTGGCACACCAGCTTGGTCTTTCTGTAGAAATGTATTTGCCGGTTGGCTGGTCAACGGTTGACTGGTCAATCCAGTTCTTATTTCAAAAAATATATGCCGGTCTGAGCTCTCTTGCTTGGGGTCCGGTAAATCCGTTTACCAAATCAATATCTCCACTGCGGTACACTTCTCCCCAATATGAGATAGATTGCAGCTATAGTAAGAACTCCAACTGGGCCAATGGCGTAATTATGACCTGAGGTAGCGAACGAGACAGCAAATGGATGGAAATTCTCCACCCAATGACAGCCTTTTTGTATCTTCTCGTGTGGATCACACCACCGTTTGAAGATTTTCTGCCATCACCTACGCAATTTCAAAGTTGCATTTTTCATGAGAAAATACTGTTCATATCATATTTTTAGAATAGCCATTTTGAATGAAATAATACATGTTCCATCTCGAGTTGCATTGCTCGATGGAGGAGTCGTGAATTAGTTGTGGTATCCTGTACTGTAACCGGTACTTGATCATTGGGTAGTGCCCGACCTGAGTAAAGTTGTAGTGATCCTTCCTACCGAAAAGGTTGGAAAGTCTCTCTCGCCAAGCCAAGGCCTTGATTCGCCTGACCAGTGAAAGACCCTAGGAGAAGAAAAGAAGGTCATAGTAGCTGCAACCGGTCCTGTAAGCATCTGTCGAATGAATTATTATTCAGCTAAAGCTTTCGCCGGAAGATTAAAAAAAAAAAGGAGATAAACAACGACACCTGTGAACTCAGATAGCCTTTAAGCATACCTTTCATCTGCTACTTTCTTCTCTTATGATATTTCTAGTTAGATAGAGAGATCCTTCCTCAAAGTGGCCCTTCTCTTACTACGATACCATTCGCCATGGATGATACGATTCAAACAAAGAGGCAAGAGCGCATGCATTCGTGCAGCGGATTCTCGGCATTCCTTCCACCTCCCCTCTTCTCTCCTATAAATCTTGTTTTCACGAGCTTCTGTAAGCCCCCGAAAACATACTTCAAATTAGCTATTCTAGCCAAGGAAAGATGGCCAATTCCATGTGTTAAGCATAGTGACATCAATCCCAACTCTCTCAAAGATGTCATCCATTTACCCATAAGCATCGAAGCGTGGGGGGAGCACCCCAAGCAACCTTCCTATAGGTCATATCCGAGGCTTTTCTCTTCATCTTTTGAAAATGCTCTGAACCCGCCTGCCTTAAAATAGGGGGCGGCCCTTCTGGAGTAAGACGATTGAAAAGAATAACAACTACTCACGATTAAGGTAGGGACGAATCTCGGCTAGTTTACGTAATGTGAAAAAAGGCGCCTCCCCTGTCGGAGGGATTGACTTCAAAAACCGTTGTTGCATGAGCGGCTTCCAAATGAGTGGTCGACGATTCACTTTACTTTACGATTATTTATTACCCGCCAGCTGTTTCAGCAGCTCTGTCTAGTCCGCCAACTGCTGAATGGGTGCCACCTAACTATGATTCGGTGAAGGTGGAACCTTCTACAGATAGAGTAGTTCTACTCGATGAGGGTCGCGCCCAGTACAGCTTGCTCAGCCCATTTGTAGTAAACGCAGCTTAAACACTATACTATATTATATTATTCCAAAACATTTATTTTTCAATGAAAGAAAGAGAACCAATACTAGTTATTCTCACCCTCCCAGGGAAGGGCACTTGATTGATCAGAAGAAAGGTCCACTTCCCCCTTATGCTATGGAGGTCGTTAGCGCTACCAACCAGTGTATTTGTTCTTCTGCTTGTCCGCTATCTTTAAAAATGCCTTCTGTCAGTATGAGTGAGCGTCTTTCCCAGCTCCCGGTCTTTCTAAACAACAACGGGTTCTAAGAAATTCAGCCGCTGGTTGAGGTTAGAATTCATAAAGGTGGGTAGAGATGGCTGCAGTAGATTCTTCCGACCGAGTCCCAGTAGCAGAGTCTTGAGGCACGGATCTAACGGCAAGGGAATCAGCGGCTGATCGCGATTCATCAGTCGCAATTCTCCCAGCAGCTATCCATTTTAGTATTTCTACTGGGTGTGGAAATTCCTCGTATGCAACCAGTCTGTGCAGGTGCAAAAAAGCTTCATTCCTTTTGCCGAAACTTTATTCGCAGCAGATGGTCTTCAAGCCTTGCCCCTTTTAGGCCTTGCTTATAAATGCCTCGGGAAAATCATTTCAACTCAATGCCAATGGTTGTGGTCCCCTTTGGCTAGTGCTACTTTGGGATCAGGCATCTTTCCCTGACTCGAGACCGTCTTCGCCCTTATACCTTGGCAAAGAATCGCTTTGACTCTTATGGTCATGTCTACGCCTCTGGTTAACATCCCCCGACACAAAGCTCCTTGGTTAAACCTTCAGTGATCACTAGAATCACCTTGTTAAAGGTAGATTTTAGTGACCCAAGATCTTCTAAGATCTTGTACCACTTGATGGCTTTCAATGCCAGAAGTTTATCAAAGAGTAGCCTCATAGAAGTCATAGCAAGAATTTCTTTCTATGGTTCCTAGTCAGGTGCGACCTGACGCAGAGAAGTGTCCAGACCAAGGATGATTAAATCTCCGCTGAGCTGGCTTCCCCGTCACCGCTCCCTGAGAGAGGGCAATGCTCTCTCAGTCTATGAAGTCACAAGACTTCACTTTGATAAACCTCTGAGCCTTTGGAAGACACCAAGACTCACCTAAATGACACTATGTTGCAAGTGTCAAGGGGGGGTACCTGGTTGACCAACAGGACTCTGTGTGTCACAGAGTGAGGTTAAATCGACATATGTGCCGACCCGATTATAGATCGGACACACCGTCCGATTCGCCTCTGGACGGATCTGACTGACGCTGCAAAGCAGACGACAATCATTGGCCGCTAGGGAGGTCAATCCCTACACCAACAGGAGTAATCCTGTCGATGCCTTACCCCCCAAGGTTAATGTACCTTATCTAGGCAATTCTAGGGCTCATTAGAAAGATAGTTCAATCGCCATCAATTCAACCGGAGGAAGGTTGATGACACTGAACACTAAGCCAATCAATGGGATGAGATGGGAGTCAGATTCAACATAGATGATCGGATTCGGGCAAAGAGCAGATGAATAAAGCCAGAGTCAACTATGCTCCAAGCTAACAGGAGCCACCCAAGAAAGAGGGGTTGGTAAGGAAAGATAGGAGGTGATTGAGAGATCACAAGCCTATTCCACTTACCGACGAGACTCTTATCTCTTATAATACAGAGATGGATCTGGAATAGTTGAGGAAGGTCAGAGGGTAGTACACTGTCTGGGTTAAGAGTGACTAGGCAGTAGCTAGACCACTTGCATGTCGAACAGATCTAATCACAAGGAGCTTTGTGTCGGAGCGGAGCTCACCTAGTTGCCAAGCGGGTTTTGTATTTACGGAAGAGGTCTGGCCCCTTGTTCGCTTCGCTTTATTTGAAGCAAGCTGCTGTATGCTTGCAGAAAGCTTACGCTGGGGTTCCTCAACCTAAATCTCAATTACCCGTACCTGTGTCTTTGACTGGTTCCGGTTTACCGAGGATCATTCCTTCTTATCATCGAAAACTTATTTTAAAGAAGGATGAACGTGCTGACACATTTGTTAAGATATATTTATCTTACTTCTCTTTGTGTCGAGCGATTCGTCTCGCTAAGCGAGTCGACCGTTCTATACTAAAAAAGAGTATTGTGTCACCGGTTAAGGACGTTGACAGAGTTGAGAATGCAATATCTCAATTCATTTGTCATGTCCCAAAATTGCTCCATCGGTACTGGAAACGTGCGCTAACCATCCCTATGTATCAAGGGATCACATGGGAACCCACGTGGAAAGCTATACCTTCCGACGGAGGGTCCTTTTGGAAAGACAAAAAAGGAATCTTCCTCAATCTAAAAGAGGAATTGGAATGGTTCCTGGCTTACGAGTTGTACTCTGACCCTAGATGGGTCGATTGCGACTTCGCTGAGCCTGGATTTCCACTTTGGTTTCCTTATGTCCGTTATGCCCTTGATCGCTGTAATACAGAGATTTCTCTGTGGTCTATGCGGGCTTCATACCCCATATTCCAACAGCAATTCGAGGGGAACCCGGGTGGTATACCAAAATATGGTTCGCCCGGTAGGTTAGCTCAGTCTACAGAATCTGGCGCAGGAAAGCGACGAATATTCGCAATTGGCAACTATATAAACCTGCGGTTGTTAAAGCCTTTACACGATTGGAAAATGAGTGCTTTAGCAACGCTACCTATGGATGGCACCTATAATCAGTTGTCACCCTTAGTTAGATAGGCTGGTTGGATCTAAGAACGTTTTCTCGTATGATCTTAAGTCCGCCACAGATAGGTGGCCCTTATATCTACAAGGAGACGTCTTAGCGGTCCTCTTCGGTAGGGAGGTTGAAGGTTTTGTTACCTCTATCCTCTCCTTATCGTTATTTGAGGTACCGTTCTGCAGGTCACCTGTTCATCCATCGGACCCTCATGTGGTTACAAACCAGATTGAGCGTCCTCCGAATACTGGTGTTCTTGTAGAATATCCTTTTGCCAAGGGCCGACCTGTAGTGAATTTCGCTGTAGGTCAGCCATTAGGATATTTGTCGTCTTGGCCGCTCTTCACTCTAAGCCACCACTTAGTGGTGCAATATTGTGCAGAGCTGGTGTATCCGGGTCGATATTTCGATCGTTATGCTATCTTAGGCGATGACGTATGTATCGCCGATGAACGAGTTGCGTCCAAAGCCCCAAAAGCTGAGCCACTTTCCAGAGAAAGCCTATTACCAATCTTATAAATATTCTTTCACCCTTCCTGAACCATATCAAGGTAAGATATTCACTCTTTCAGGTAAGGCTCTAAGGTTAAGTAATTTCATATACAAGGCGCGAGTAAGGGTGGGGAAGACCAATGCAATACCAACTTCGACAGGGAAAGGCGAACCCGAACCACAGAAAGAAGAGCTTCTTCTTGTTCTTCACTAATTCCGGCTAATTGGCCTATGGTTGAGAAACTCCTAGTGCTAATCTCTCTAAGAAGGATTCGTAATAGCCTATCTTTTCTCCTTACACTCTTTGATAAAGGGGATCAACAACTACATCGAAGACTTCTCCGACTAAGCGATGCGGAAATGCGAACACACCTCTTACAATAGGATCTCCCTTCACTTCAGGAGTTACAAAGGATCAAATCAAGCCTACGACTTAAAGAAACTCTCGGGAACCACATAAGCCACTTCCCAGACTGCCAATCCTTACAACAAGAATTTCAATTGTAAATTGAAAAGGCTCTTTCCACACCGCTCATCCAGGGAAGAAAGAAAAGTAAGCACTTGCTTCTTTTTCTGGTACAATAAAGCAAGAATCAAATGTTTTAGAGCCTTCTTGACACACTAAAGTGATTCATTCGGAAAAGAAGAAAGAAGGAGGGAAAGCAGTTTTTCTAACCAAAGTCAAAGCAAATGCCCCAACATAAAGGCTAGGGGGATGGCTTGGAGTATCAATTGGAGCTATATATTCTACGCAAACAGGCACGATCTACCTTGGCAACGAACTTCACGCTACGTCTCGTTTCTATCACTTTCTGGCGGGAAGCCCCGAGCTCTTTGAGATTAGCATGATGATGTTTCTATTCGCTTGAACTTGTTAACTTCTCTATGAGTCCAGGATCGAGACCAAGAGCCTTGTGTTAGATTTGGAATTTGGAGCCAGGATCTCTAACCATTGGACTTACAAGGGAGGGGTAAAGAGAATGAGGAGTACATGTTGTGGATCTCGAAATCCTGTTTAATGGAGGCAGCTTCTTCTATGCTAGCTCATGGTACAGGTGGACTGCTCTGTTTTCGCTTGAACCTTGGATCTTCCGTATTCCCTTCAACCTTTATGAAGATGAAGTGTTCCCCTGTGGTTTTTGCAGGGAGAATACAGGAACAGACAAGAAAGGAAGTTTAGATAGTCAAAGAGAAATATTTGGGAGTACACAAGCAAAGCGCAGCTTGGACCCGTTCGAATGACCCTTTGGTTATAAGAGCTCATGTTTGCATGGTTTGTGCTTCTCTTCCTTCCCCACGCCCTTCGCGTAAGGGTCTTATGCCGTTACGCTTACTATCATAGCAGCACATACAGAGTGCCAGTTCCATTGAGTTCCCATAGCATGCTTCTTGTTCTATCGTTGAATTTCCTCGTTTAAAGATCTCGGGTTTGAGCTCTGATTTGATCTCGATGCCCGGTGGCAAAGGGAGCGAAGCGACAACCGCGACTATGTTCCTCGTGTGGAAGAAAGAGATAGGAAGTTCTGTAATTTCCCCCAATGGCTTGCGGAAGAGCTGTTCGTTACTATATATGCATCTGATCTGAGCAGCGGATCATGATGCCGGGGATTTGTTCACAGCGGAAGAAGTTGGGACTACCTCAAATGGATCAGACAACTATGTTTAACACACCCAAATCGATCTTTTTAGCTGCCATATTCGATTCCTGTGTCTTTACGGATTGGAGTGCTCCGCCAAAGAAGTGGTTTGATCAAAAGTCGGCATGAAGGCTGTTGAGCTCTTTGTCCGAGGACGATCTCCTAATTGCTAGTCCGAATCAAGGGCCAAAGTCCGAACTCATGATTTGACGGCGACTGAAAGGCGGATCTCCTAACTCGACTAAAAAAGAATGTCCGCCTACTGATGCTTAAGGAGTCCTTTCTTTTTTTTATTGACTCTCTTTGACTGGCCAACTTTGTCTTGGGGTGGAAAGTTAGCAGCCAAGAAGGAACGGATGTGTATCCGCCCGGTCTTCTTTCTTATCAACCGGGTCAACCATGGCGCCGTTCTCACGGTCTCACTGCCTCTCGAAGCTACACACTAAGGTAAGCAACTAGTGGTTCCCGAGCTTCAGTAGAAGTGAGAAACTAATGACTTGGACCCCTCGGGCCCGGGCATCTCTAGGGTTCGAGCTGGAGTTTTCAGAGGTTACGAGAATCTACTTGGAAACGATCTAACATCATCGATTTAGAACATCACCTATGCTATTTTTTTGGAACCTTAAAGTGAACTTCCGGTCATGCTGTGAAAGAGGGAATCAGAGAACAACCCTTTGCTCTGGGATCTCTTTCTCTATGTCATGCGAGCTAGACCTAGTTCCGCGAGTTCCTTCGCTCACAGCGCAGCGAGTTCCCTACTTGGCCGCTGATATGCGACAAGGTATTTACTTTTAGTTAATCAGGAAAGATACATTAGTTCATTTCATGTCGCAAATGAGTTTTGACTCTAGTCTGTCGCATATCGGCTATAGCATATCCGCTTTCGAGGAAGAAAGAGAGGAAGCGATTGAGGCCACTGCTGCCCCACGTGTGGGAGTCCGGGCCGGAAAGAAACTCTCTTCAATTATTCCTGCCTGGGATGGCAAGAGCGAATGAAAAGAGTGGTGAAGATGAAGAGAAAGAAGAGTTCTGTTAGGACGCTCGATTTCTGTTGAGAACGATTGTTAACGATCTGGCTTGATTCCCGAGTAGTATTGGTTAGTTGGCTTACGTTCCTAGGCACGCAACGCATTCCGAGTTAGGCGCTTGCTTTCCTGTCCGACCAAGACCACGAATAGGCAGCACGTAAGCGCAGGTTTTAGAATATCTGCTTTCCTGTATGCGTGCCAGTCAACAGCGAAGTTCGGGTTTTTTAAAAAGAGGTTTTCTTTAAATAAAGATGGTCATAGAAAGAGGTTACCTCATAACATAATAGCTAAAGCTATAGATAAGATAATAGTAAATCCTGCGTTCATCCTAAGAGATCTGCTTTGAAATGAGAAAAAGACCTCTTTCCAGTTTCCGCTAAAAAGACTAGGTTGAAGCTCTTAACGGGGAGTAAAGCCTGGTTTGAAAGATGAAAGAGAGGATCTGGTACTTATCACAGGGGAAGAATTCATTCAAAGCTTGGCATCCCTGGTCTAGCACTAGAATGGATTAGAGCTCTCTTCCTCTTATCTATGAAATAGGAGTTCACACAACCGATTTTCGACAACTAAAAGAGTTGGAGCGTAGGTAGACTAGAAGGAAGAGTTTCGGGCTTAACTTAAGGTATAGTAGCTCTATTGCAGCTACCTTTGCTATGTCATCCGTTGCTGTTCACAAAGCGGCTCTTACTATAGACTTGGCTATCTCCGAGTTGAAATCGATCCCAGACCCAGAAAGATTTTTTTTTAGAACCCGTCCTCCGGAAAGGCGATGAAAGCTTTTAGGCCTAAGCAAAGCAGGTAGAGGCATTGGAAGAGGAGTAAGTCAAGTACCTATATCCAAGATCACGATATCCGGTTTGGTGGTAATATCAAGAGGAAGGGCATAAAAGAAAGCACAAAAGCAAACAAAGTTGATTATTCTAAGATACGAACTCGCGGAAGGAATGAAAAGGTATTCGACTAAGACGGGGGCAGGTATTCCCGAAGATGCTTGACCTAAGAGATAGAGACGAGAACGAGACTAAGAAAATAAGATATTGGAGAGGAAAGAAGCAGTGCGAGTAGAGTAGGGGAGATAAATCAAAGAAAGACAGTACGGAAAGGTTTTCCTACCCCAGAAAAGGGCTTTTGCCCAGTTATTTCTTATTATTCTATTAAGTTTAAGTTAAGAAAGAAGAAAAAAGTCAAATCACTTTCACAAAGCGAAGGGACATTGACTCATCAAAAGGACGGGATTTTAATATGTTAGGCTAAGGCACCTCTCATCACAGCATGTCGAAAGCATGCCATCCAATTCATTATGGAATGCCTGATTGCATTTGCACATGATTCGTAATAAACAGCCTTAGTTCAGTTACGCATTGATGGACAGAAGGAGCGGTCTTGGCAAGAATCGGTTAATCAAAATAAGTTGTTCAAGAATCGACTCGAATGCAAGCTCTTTGGAAGGAAAGGAAAGAACTTCTAGCACATGGGGAAGGCTTAGAAGTGACATCTCATCTAATCGGATGCTCTAGAGGCACATTAAGGAATTTTTTCAATATCCACCACGCATAGAATCGGGGAAGTCTTATTGCACGAATGGGATTCATGTCCGAGGAGGTTGAATGCGAGGTTGGGATTGGACAAAAAGAAGGGATTCGTCCTTTGGGAGAACGTCGAATACTTAAGATCGTGATATCAGAATTTAAGAATGGCTGAACATGGAAAAGGTCAGCTGGGGAATAGGTATTCTTGGTCAGCCTTCCTAACGGGACTTGCATCGATGTTAGATTTCGATGTCGCTTTTCATTGAAATGAAAAACTCTGCCGGGATAGGCTGGAATGGCCCTACAAGAGAGAGGAAATGGTATCAGGTATGACGTTGCTGAAGTGAGAGGGTCTTTAGACACTCGACTGGAAAGGAGAGGTTTGAAGGTTGCTTTCTTTTTCAATCTTTCTCTGATCCTAGCCGTGTAGTGGATCCGGCTTTAGTCGGCTAAAAAGAGGTGTGTGTGGCCGGGCTTCTTTCTTTATAGTGCTGCCCGCCCCCTTCTTCATTCATCCATTTAGGCCCGACTAGGAACACGTGGATCCAGGGAACCTGGTTCGGGAACAGCTTCTTACTAGTGGGGGCTAATCACAGTAAGAGAGTCCAATCTCTGAAATAGAGCTTAGTCTCTCCATAGTAGTATACTAGTAGAAAGCGTAGGTTATGACTTGATCCAATAGAGTCAGAACACCTTTCTATCTAAAAGAAATGGTGCTCGATGAAACAATCCAGATTCCACACTATGCTGTGGGCTGGGGGTAGAGCTGCTCTGCGAAGCTGGGCGTTAAGTGTTCTTATGGAGGAACCATAGACGAAAGAGAATAGAAAGGGCCTTCAAAAAAGAGCGATGGAGTGATGGGCAACCTTAGTCTATATGTTGCTCGTGAGCCGCCAAGTACCAGTCTCGCAACAGTACTGGCGCAAAAGGATCGGTCCTTCACTTGCTGATCGTTCGCGAGTCGAACTCGCTCTCTTGCCACGCCCTTCACTCACTCGCTTGAGTCGGACTCAATCACTATTTTTGTTTGGAGGATCATTCGTTCTTCACTCTCTTGCTATTACCCGCTGGGAGCGCAGCAACCAAGGTGCATATTATCATATAGAAACAAGCGAAGCGTAGCGAATCACATAGATAAGCCCCTACCTGCCAGCGCGCGGATGGATAGGGCGGGCGAAGCGCGAAGAGGATGGATGTCTGAGCGGTTGAAAGAGTCGGTCTTGAAAACCGAAGTATTGATAGGGATACCGGGGGTTCCCTTCCATTTATAGGGCCCGCGAGTAAGACAGCTAGGTCAAGGTTATTGAGTTTGCTTAATCCAGCGGGAGTACCCGAAAGTTCTGTTACAGCAAATGCTCAAAAGTCCATGCAAGACTAAGTGGATTTAGAGGTAGAGGCTGTGTAACTAGTCATATTTTAATAGCCCATTGATACGCTAAAGATAGTTGGCATATGGCGCTATCTTTCTTACCTGGTCCATTTCTTTCTGTCTCTGCCATGGACAGGTTATTCAATATCTGGACCGTTAGGGACAGGAAAATGCTTTTCTTTTGGAGTTTTAAGGTTTCAGTCCCAAGACCAGAAAACAACTCCGTACCAGAGATAGCCTTCTTCCTTGCCTAGTATTCTTTCTAAGTGGATCAAAAACAAGTTTATCCTCTTTAAGATTCTCTAGGAATGAAGTACTGACTCTTTATAGTCTTTTGTTGAACTTTTCTTCTCTTATGCAATTAATTAATTTCTAGTTTGATCGAGGGCGGTACACTTCTCCCCAATATGAGATAGGTTGCAGCTATAGTAAGAACTCTAACTGGTCCACCAGCCAAGCCCAGGAACGAGAAGAAGAGTGCCCGGAACCACGTTACATACTGCTTACCTAGGATAAGGAAGACAGGAGGCGACAGCACCCAGAAGCCCAAGAAAGTAAGCGGGACACCGAACTGCGAAAAGAGTTGAACTCTTTAAATGAAATACGATCCGCCTGCGGGAGGCGCCTTGTGAATCTCGTTAGCGCATTGAGCCACCATGCCGCGGAAAAGACCTCAAACTGAAGACATATAGAAAAGAAGACTCACCACACACCACCACACTCTCGCCGGATAACCCATGCATTCAATTAGAAAAACCTTCCAGGTTTGCTACTCCAATCACTACCCACTACCAGAGGGAAACAAGGGGTAGAAAGTGACTTGTTAACTTCTTACGCAATTAGAACCTTGCGTCAGGGGATTCGCGGCAAGGAGAAAGGAGAGCGAGTGAGTGAGTAGGTGGTCGGCCCTAACCGAGAGAGGGTCCACGGTGGCTACGGGGAACCAGAGCCCGCACGAAGGATCCCATTTCCAAGGTGAATTGGAGGTATCAGAGAAATGGATACAGGTATTGTAGTTGTTGAAAGACCTATTAATTACATGCCAAAAGAGCGAAAGTTGAATCATCGGCTTGGCCACCTTATCCTTATCTACTAAGATTCTCCTTGTTGATATACCGTCCGATGCGCTTGGTGTCGACTCTGATCTTCCTTCACTTGACAATGGGGGCGAAGTCAACCACCGAGGAGCTCATCACGAAGCCTAAAGGGCAGGGCGAGTGGGTGAGGATTGTCTACTCGTTTACTGAAGGCGCAAAGGAAGAACTGGACTCCGCTCCTCCGATCTATTCCCAAAATGGGAGAAAGCCTTTTCATTCTGAAAAAGAGGCACTCCAATACGACAAAGAATCAAAAGAATTACTATTGGCTTATCCACACATCGGAGAGCATATTTGACTCCTCGTTAGTACTTAAAGACGGCTAGAATCCCGAGTCAACCCACCATTTAGGACTAAATTATTCCCAAAAACTATAAGATTGGAGGACTTTGACACTAATATAGGGCTTGTTTCAATACTATTCAAGGAATAATCAAAGAAAAACAGTTGTTTTCAAGTTTGCCATAGCGCCCTTTCAAAAAGAAAGAAATACGCCATCGTTGAGGACCCAAGCGCAAGGCTTTTCTTTTTCGTCGAAATGGGGTTGATGTGAAGTGAAAGGATTAGGTTTGTGTATCGAACCACTCCCATTTATGCCAGATTTCAACATGAATTACAAAGAACTGAAATGGTGAATAAGAAAGATTTCCGAAAGATCGTAGCGAAGAGAGCTCTCACAGGCCTTGATCCCGCAGCCACTTTCGGAGACGCGTTTTTTCAGGACTAACTGGACCACAAGGTTCAGTTTCTCATCTCGAACTAGCAAATCCTGGTCCAATCTGTTGGATAGCCCAGGACAGCACCTCCTGAGTCTATGCTTGCAACTCGAGCCGTGGCACTTATTCTCATCTCTCAGCCCCTGATCTCGAAGCTTTCCTTCCCTTTTTGAAGCTCACTTATAAGTGTAAAGGGCCCTTCGATCGACAGAAATCTCTATCTAAAGCAAATGATCCGTCCCTCCTTCCAGAGAAAATCTGTCTCATTCGGGGCGATGGATGTCTGCGCAGGTATCAATCCTTCAATTCTGAGCCCCTTGTCATCCCGCCTTCCCCAGCTTTGAGTTCAGTTCCGTTATTTGATCTTGTCTCCTAGTGGTACCATCTCTACTTACTATTTCTTCTCTCTTTCACTCCTGAAAGGCTTCGATTAAAGCATCAAAAGACGGGATCGCTATCACCCTACGTGACTTAGTTTAAGAGCTTCGGTATATAGAAATGAATTCTTTATTAGAAATTTCTTTCACTTTCCCCAAGAACCCTCAAAAGAGCTCTTTCTTCCTCCATTAGCATAGTTCCAAAACAAAACCTCTATTGCTTGGATGAAGAGCTTGATGCCAAAGCAAAGCAATAGGAAATATGCAATACGAGACGATAGCCAGTATGAAGAGATTCAAAAAAAGGATGCTTCCCCGAATGAGAGAAAGCTTTTTGATTTGTTTACTCAACTCGTCGTGGAATAAGCCCGTGACAAATAGCTGGATTCGGAAAGGGTGATAGGCATTCTCCGACTATCCGAACTTTATGTCTCTTTCTGTTCCCGCTTCGAATGGGAGATACAACCATCATGACTCGACGGCTGAACCATATGTCTGTCTTAATGTATGGGGAAGCCTGGCATACTCATACAGATAGGCGGGATGAGAGACAGAAAACACTGGAGAGAAGGGGAGACATTTGGAACGAACAGAGGTAGAGGCGAGGATTCATTCAATCACTGCCTTTTCCCGCCTTCCGGTCGATTACAAGACCTCTCAGATAAAGCGTTCTCCTCTCGCTATCGGTGGTCGAGTGGTTGGGTCGGGAGGAGAAAGAGAAAGATGGCTCCTCCTCATCATATTAAAGGGGCTTGGGCTCGAAAGCCGGCCTTACTCAACAAGCGCACCTTTATTAGTAAGGTTGCTTGTTTCCACTCATTGAAGATTCTATCTAAAAAAGAGGGTCAACGGGGGATACTCAAGTTGCTCTCACTGACACCATCTACGAGAAGGTTAGGTCGTCTTTCTTTCCGGCCGCCATACGGTTCGCCTTAAAGCGGAGAAAGGGAGGAGCAGTTATCTATGTAATTACGGTCTTTGTTGGCCGTTGTTCCGGTCGAGCACTCTCTTTTCTTTGCTTTCTTTATCGTCCGTCTTACCAAACAAGACTGACTTCTGACCAACCCGCGAAGGGTTGTGAAGTTGGACCAGGTACGAAGAATGAATCTATATCTGTGTACGGTACGGAAGTTGCTGGCACCCACCATACCTTGCTTCGGGGCCGATCTCTTGTATCGAAGCAAACAAATAGATATATATATTTATTGATTGAGTTTGTTCCACCACAAATAGATTTCGCCGCATGGATTGGATAGAGTCCCCTGATCTCGACATCCAAGCACGAATCCCTTTTTCGCTTCGGCGGCGGATAGCAGCATGGGCAAAGCACTCTGCTGCGGCAAGCAGCCGATTCTTATTGCATTCACCAAGATATGCTCGCTCCTGAACTCTGCGGCGAGTTCAGCCACCACCTCCGGGCCTGAGCTCTGCTCGAGCGTAGTCAGCCAGCTTCGTGACTTTGCTTAGCTTCCAGCGTTGCAAAGGGATAACCTTTCACTATCTAGGCGCCCTAGAAGGAAAGGAGGGGTCCCACGGAGTTCTTCCCCGAAGGTCAAGCCGTAGTCCCTGTCCCTGGGAGAAGTGGAAGGAGTTGCCGGGTGCAAGCTTTGAAGTAGCGCGCTACCCGCTAGGTTCAATCAAATCAATGAATCAGATTCCCACTTACCCAGTGGGGATAAAGACTATCAAGTCGACGTTCCTCAGGACTTGACCGGAAGAGCGTCAATAGACCAAGAGTTGAGAAAGGCCTCGTTCCAGCAAGTGGATGGTGCTTGCTGCCTTCAGCGGGGTATCACCTTTCCTTTTGGTAGTAGGTTGATCTTTCTTTGTTTTTCTTCCTCTACCTTTGTTTTGTCGATTAAGGCTGAGATCTACGCCATTAGGCGATTCGTGTAATGACATAAATAAGGGATTGACGTTTGGGCACATAAAGATGGGGAGTCTGGTATGCCGGCCTAATAGGTTCGGATTTCTACTAGGAGGCCGGAGAAAGACAAGTAAAGATTCTTAGGTGGCACAATAGCTCGGGAGAAAGAAAGCTCAACCAATAGAGAGCCTGCTATTGAGAAAAGAAGGATTCATTTCAGAAGTGAAATCCCGCTAGTTAAGGGATCAAGCCTTTTTTCGAGGGCAGATGTTGACAGGCGGTTCGAATCAAGGTTTGGAGGTGAAAGACGTTAATGCTAAACCTATTCCCCCGCAGAGTGAGTCTCCCTTCTTATCTTAATAGGGTTTACTTCGGAAAGTATGTTACCAGCTTCAGGCAGTTAACACAGGGGTTTGGGGTGGCTACAACTGTAGTTTAGAAAGTTGGGTACGAGACAAGAGAAGTTCTGAATCCGGACTAAGACTTTGAGGCAAGGGGCGAAAATGCTAGACTGAAAGAAGTAGTTCCGAGAGAAGAAAGGAAAGCTTCTTCAACAAGTCCCGAATCCGCTTCGAAGTCAGAGTAAAGGGAAACTGAACTTAGATCGAATACCGGGATCGGAAAGTCTTTAAAGCAAGCGGAAAAGCAACCTCCCGTCAAGGGAAGGGCTTACAGCAATACTAAAACTCGGGGGGTGCAAAAGCTATTCTACTTAGCCGGGCTCAAAGAAAATAGGAAAGCCGCTTTCTTAGTGGTCTCTAACTTCGAGTTGAAAACGGATTCTCTGGTTTCGTTTGCCTTGTTCTCTTACTTATTTCAATGTATGAACTAGAAAGAAACTAAGGCCTACTAGCAACTCTCGGAATCCTTCCCTGGCGGGAATAGAAAGCGTAGTCTGCTTAGTTATTCTGACTTTCACTCATTCCTGAAAGGGATTGAACATTTTTAGTAGGGTGAAGTTAAAGACGCAATAGAGTCTTTAGTTCGGGATGCTAGGTCCGCCTTATTCTTAAGGATAGCTTCGATTCCATACTCAATTTATGTAGCTTCGATCTACGTCTAGCTTGCTGCTGAGATAGCATTTAGAAGTCTTAGTAAAACGGGTAGCTAGGAGTTCACCCCTCGTACTGCGGCTAACCGGGAGCTTTTAAGCTCCGGGAACAGATGCTATTTATTTCTAAAAGTCTTAGCTGCTCTCACTTCCTTCGAGGAAGAAGTTGAATCCTTTCTATCTCCTACGGCAAAACAGGGGAGACTTATGCTCATCTCATAACATCTCTTCCTCTCTCTTCTCTCTTCACTAATACCTTATTGGTCGATTGATTCTCCCCTTGATGAAGTCGAGTGACTTTCGTTCCTTACCTGGGTGGGGATCGATCACATCCTTCTTTCCCCTGTCTTTGATGATGGAGATTTAGTTTCACAGCCCCGCTTTCAAGCTTCATCTTTATGACATACCTGCATCCCTTGCTGAAGTGAAGAGGCGTGGCAGTGAATAGTAAGTTCTTAGGAGGGACTTTGGCCTAAAGGCCCCAAGTCCTTAATGTTTTGAGTGAGTTAGAGTTCTTTGCTGATGCTGACTTCGTAAGTCAATAGAAAAGGGAATCATCTTTTCTGACTGACTTGCCTTCTAAGACTTCCAAGCCTACCTTATCTCTTTCAGCAGGCGGGGAATAGAGGAAGGCACTAAGAGATTTTCGCGAGTGATCCCTCCGGATGCAGAGTTGGTTACGTTATGTTAGTTGGTACGCCGTTACCACTAGCAATCCGTATGCTACCATAGAATCAATCTTCGAAGGTCCGTAGGTTATGACTCATTGGAAAGCTCAAAAGAGTGATCCTGAACTAATTGGCTATCAAATCAAGAGATAGGGAATGTCGGAGAATAAGCTCTTGCTGCACGACGAATGTCTTGTTCACGTGAAGAAGAAAGTAACTCTTATAGAAGAGGAAGCGGGGATGGCACTGACCTAGAACCAGAATAGGAATCTTTCAATCTAACTAACCGGGGAAGTCTTCTTGGAGGGTGACTGACTATTGGCAGTTCAAGAAAGAAAGAACTTTCATATAGCAATATATGCCATAGAGTAGGGCAGAAGACGCACAGGCTAGCATTCCAAGTGGGTCAAGTCGGAAATTAGAGCTCAGAAGCTTTCCTGTTACTGTCTCATCTCATTGCTCTTTTTTTAGGGCAAGAAAACCAGATCTCATGAGAGGTTTTTACGGCTAAAGGCCATACAGCACACTCACAATAGACCAAACAATAGGAACAGGATTTCTCCCCCAAGCAGGTTTTTATTCGTCCCTACGAACAAACAGATCAAACAATGGCGTCGACCATTGCGGTGGGGACGCGGCCAAGTGGTCGGCTAGAGCTCGTCCCAAGCCAACCAACATTAGGGCTTATGAATAACGTACGTGATGTCGAACTCTTATAACAGAAGTTGCCACCTGGGAGTTCTTCCGGTGAGTGCCGGCTTTTCAAACAGATATTTCATCGGATCCATCATTGCCAACAGGAGAACGGAATAGGCCAAGAGGGTAATGTCGGAGCCTCCGCGTAGCCCACACCCCAAGGCTTTGCACGTCTTTTCCAACGTCGAATCTAGACTCGCAGTCTGTCAGCTTCTTGCTATTGCTCAGGTAGTATACTTTCCCCTTTCATCATGCTGGCCTAAGACGCATTCCAAAGGAGTTTTCCTTGACCGAGAGGTACATTACTAGCCTACTCTAACTTTACTACCCTTTGCCTTGAGACAACGATTCTCTCGTCAATAAGAGGGTTCTCGAAGGATTCGCCGTCAGAGTGCTCACTCGGCACCTATCGCACTGATTGGATTGGCGTCAAGCCAAGCTTGAAGAATATGGGTTGCAAACAAGAAGGGGGTTGGCGGACAGAGTCAAAGGGGCCCGACCTATCATATCAATATCTGCACGGATTACGATCTGAGGTTATCTACGGAGGGCTTAGAAGACCGCCATTGCTAACCAGATTAGCTAGTCCATCAAAAGGAAGCAGGTATGCTCAAGCCGAAGACAGAGGAAGGCACTGAAAGCTATTTCAACCAAATAAATCCTAGGTACCTTGCTCCTACTTTCCTAAGCCTTGGGAGTTCTACTTTTCTTAGTAGAAAGAGAGGGTTGAGAAGAGTGGATTGAGCACGCTTCACTATTCTATCCCCTAAAATTCCTTCTTTACGAGATATCCCCGGGGGACTTTAACAAAATAGAACCTGGGATTGACTTATTCCTACTCATACAGCGCCGGATTTCTAATAGCTATAGCATTAAAACTAGGGTCTTATATCATTTCATGGCTCTAGAACTTTTCACTTCCGAACCTGCTCAGGCTGCTCTATCTATGTAATTTAGAATCTTTCTTACCGCGGGAAGGTCTTTAAAAGAGGAATAGAATCCGTATGGTATCACAAGTAGAACGGAAGAAATAGTAGCTTGCTCTCTGTCACCACTGGATACTCGAGTCAGAAGGGGCTTACTTTAAGCTTTAAGCTTCGCTGCCTTTGCTTTCGCTGGAACGGAACTATCAAATGGAGGAACAAGTAAAGCGTTCTAAAGCCCACCCTTACTGCTACATCAGAGCCAGAAGCAAGGGACTTAGCGAGACCATAGGAAGAGGAAGTAAGACTGAAAGGGCGAGGTCTCATTCAATAGAACTAGCTTAGGCTTTGGTTCGGGTTCAGCTATATATTTTCTTAACTGATTCTATTACATTATTCTCCTTCGTGACCAAGAAGATTCAAAGAATTCATGCTTTCCCTTCTATCTTTCCTTAATGAATTAGTCTTTCTTTGGCTGTTGGCAGCCTTAGGAATGAAAAAGTGCTAACTAAATACCCTTCTTTTCTGAGGTGTAATCAGTCACATTCAGTCACATGAGGTTGTAAACGTGAGTTTTTGACTATAGACATCGAGGTGGCGTACGACCTTCTGTGCGATAGCATGGAAGTGGTTCTTTTTAGAACTCTTGGAAAACATCTTCTATTTCCTCAGTAAGGTAGAACTGAGAGGGAAAGATCCGGGAGTAGTAATTGAATCACTGGGATGAGGACCAGTCACTCTTCTTTATCTTCTAGAGGAGGCCCGGGGCACGAAGGATCTAGGAGTTGTAGCTTAGTAGCTGCACTCTTTCCTGTGGTACCCCGCTAGCCTGCTAAGGGCTGGGATAGAAAGACTGCTCTGGTAAAACTTCTTAGTAGCTTTCAAAGTCGCGTAGTATTTAGTGTGTTTAATCCTGCCTATTCAGTTCACTCGTAACTCTTATCAAGGAAGCTTGAATAGAAAAAGCAACTTTAGCAACTATAGGCACAGCCATTGAATAGGATTCCGCCCCAGCTTCAGCGAAGGTATGCAATCAATAAATTACATATAATAAGGCTGGGAATCAGTTCCAATGTTTTCGGCTTTCACTTTTTGTGCATTTCCCAGCTTCAACTGCTATGGGAGGAAATGCTGAGAAAGGCATTCTAATGGTATTGCCCTTACGTGGAAGTAGGCTTGGATGCGTATAGTAAGGTTAGAAGTTTAGTCTTATTAAGTTACAGAGGATCCCCTTGCGTAACCGAGTCACTTCACTACGAATGAGCTGAAGACAGGAACATTACTACGTGAACCGGTAGACCCGTAAACAACCTTCTAAGAAGTCCTTCCGTCCCTCGTTGCAACTATGTTGCTTGATTCTCTGCAAAGTCAGAAAGGCGGGATTTATTTATAGATTTTAGCGTGAAAGACCATTTTTGAGATTAACTTGGTAGATTAGTCGTAGAATAGCCTAACGAGGCAAAGGCCGGAAAGATCATATGATGAGATTGCTGTAGATTATGATTTTGTGGAGTAATGAAAGCATTCTACTGAGCCCTATAAAACTTTCTAAAGAGTCTGCGTCTCTTCCCCACGGAACTACGAAATCGGAAACAGGAGACAATAGCATTTCATACTCAAGACTTGCTTGCAGTTGAGCCCGTAAGCCATAGAAAGGCTTAAGTTTTCTTTCTTTACTCTTTCCTTTATCGATTTCTAAATCCGTTCACTCAAAAAGAGTGATTTCCGGCAGTAGATAGACTTGCTTCTAGGGCAGCATTTCTATAGTAATAGTCTGTTTCCCCGGTGAATCTACTGTGGAATAGCTGGGTTTAGGCCCAGGCTTTTTCCTAGGGGAATAAGAGACTTTTTAGTCCCGGTTGCTTCACTCAGTCATCCTTTCAATCCCATCTATTCTAACAGCCTTTAGGCTCAGTTCAAAGTAGTAGCTTCAATAGTAAGTCACCGTGGACTTTCCTCACTATTTTACCATGGAGCTAGCTAGGGAATTGGATCGGTATGACGTCAAGACTTTCTGCTTGATTTAGATGTTAGCTCTAACTACGCACTAAACCTTAGTATTCTTACTTCAATACGGGACTACGTATCACTTCTCTGAAAGATGATCAGAGTCCATTAAAGGGCATTTACAACTTTGTATAAGTATCTAAATCCAATGGATAATCAAATCCTTTCTTTCGGCAGGACAGGAAGAAAGCATCAACCAAGAACAAGAAATAGTAAGCGAGAAAGGGAATAGATTAGAAGGGATATGGCTGCTCATTATATGGCATTTCCTCTTAGACAAAGGGGGCGGTCTAACTAAAAATAGATCGAGTATGCTTTACAGCAGGTCTGTATAAGTAAGTGATTCACCAGGATTCGGAATTGAAAGAAGCCCGCATTCCCTGCTTTCTATATCTTTATGACGAATAGGTTTGATGATTCCGTTGTCTCTCTTTCCTAGGCCTGTTCCAGGTGTGTACCCGGATCTAAGCTCCGAAACCTGCTTTTCTTAAGCCCGACGTCTGTCACTTTCAATAGTAAGCTTATTCTATGTCCTCCTTCGCTTGACCTATTTGAATTGAACTAGAGCTTTCTTTCTTGATTGACAGACAGACCGGATTTCCAACTAGATTCCTATTGAAACCCTTGACGACCTACCAGATGATCATCCTAGAGTTCCCTCTAGCAAAGTTTTATCAAAAGACATAGACCGTGGCGTGGCATTAGTTCTAGCTCTCATTTCTTGCTTTTTATAGCTAACTGCCCAGACAAAGAAGGTCAGAGAAGGCTCAGGTATGATTAAGTCTCAATCGATTCTCACTACCGAATCGATTTCTCCCAAGGCTAAAGAAAGCACTGAGCCTGTTCCGAAAATGCTGTGAGAAAGAGGATCTGCTGGTTTAGGAAAACTAGAACTTTTGGTTCATGAAGAAGCGGCCCCTCCGCATCAAGATAGTCAATCGATAGAGGTGTTGGGGTCTTCTTCCTCAAATCGGTTATAGGTGAAATGACTCTCATTGGGAAGGAAAAAGAGGACAAAGCCGCTCGAAGTGCGCCTTCCTCTCTTTGGACTTGACACTTAGATAGTTAGTAAGCTTCTACGCTATGATCTTTCTTCTCTTATTCTAATTAGAATAGAAGGATAGATCACTCATAAATGCTACAATTATGCCCACAATCGGATGCTAGAGGAACTGAACTGCCAAATCAAATGCAACTGATTCAAGAATCATTGAAGGTGCTAGAGCGTGACGCCTTTTCGACTTCCAGCTGAGGTAGCCAAGTCGGACGAGCAATTGAACACGGGAAAGGGGCAAGCACATTGGCATTCTCAAGATTGATCCCATTCTATCAATACAAAACAATCGGCCCCAACCCGCTCGACCTCAGTGAGCGAACCCTATTTATTTAAACTATGTGTCAAGGGATTAAATAGGTTCCTTCGTTGAAAGCTGTCCCTATTCTTCCATCTATCGGTCTAATCTAATCGGCTAAGTCTTCTATCTCTTTCGAAGTAGTCGATGTCGGAGAAGTTCCATTTGGTTCTTGCTATTCCATTTGTCACCGCTTCGAGCAGTCGTTATGTCTTAGCGGACTTCGACACCTTCGCTTTCTATGCGAAACAACAAGTTCGATCGATGTTATACTTAGGCAGTCGATTTGGGAAAGAAGAAAGAGATGCCACCTAAGCCCGTAGACTGGGATTTCCCATAGCTAAAGCTCGATAAAGGCACTCGGTAAGGGCAGATAAAATGCTATCCCCGGATTCCCCCTGACGGATCACTGAACTTGCTTGACACGTTCGCTTTCCAGGTTACTTCTCTCGGGATGAACTAGAGAAGTTTTGTCACCAAAGACGAGACAGCTCTCTCTCTTTTAAGAAGTACAGCAGTAAGAAAAGTTGTCACAAGGAGCTTTTAGCGTCAACGATCTGCAGTACTGAGCTGCGGAAAGTCTATCAAAAAGACCTAAGCCAAGGCAAGGGTATGATATAGGTTCAGAAGCTCGAGTAGGAGTTGAAAGCCGCATTCGTAGTCTCTCATTCTAATTCCGCTTCTCACTTTGCTCCATCCAATTCTGATTTATCATAGGCGAAGGAACGAAACGGCATCCTGATTCTTTGACTTGTAGAACGAGACTTTCTCTGCTTAACGAAGGAGAGTCTCGCCGGTTGTTAACAAAGCGGCATGCAAGGAAGCAAAGATGAACCGGCTTGGGGGGAATAAAGAATATGAATTGGAGGCTGGGTCCTTAACACCAAACTACCTTCTCTTCTAATCCTGCTACGAAATATCGATTTTCAGGTGGTAAGGTTTTGAGCCAATCAAGTAAGCGAGTACCTGTATCCGTCCCTGCTGTCGCAGGTGATGAAGTAGTGGGAGTAAGAAAGGGTTAGTGAATGAAATTTCCTTCAAACCTGTCAGTGTGAAATCAAGCTTCATAGTCAACAGAGTCAAACGGTGAAACGAAATCTCTTTCATACAAATCTTATCTTATGCTTGCCCGAGGGGATAGTAACTTCTTAGAAAAGCAAGGACGGAACTTGTTTTCAAGCGGAATTCGAAGATTAGTCTTTCTCGCCTTTCTGCTACCTCAGAAGAGGAAATTCCATTTTCAAAATCAAGATGAAGCAGTCCAATCCTGAATGAGATCTTTTGGGCTCGACTCGAGAGGATCAAACAGAAGACAGCGCCATGTTAATGCGATCGCAAGACAAAGAAGCTGCGATCACAACATGAACAAGCAAAAAGAGGGTCTTTCATCACTTTTTTTTCTCATATTTCGCTGGTAAAATAGACTAGTAAAATTCAAGTGGAGATTGAACGCTAGAAGGCGCAGATAGGAACTGCGAGCACGGATTATAATCAGAAGGCGAGCGAGCTGTGTTCACTTAAAGCTTCACTTCAGGTTTTGTAGTAGGAAATGCTCCAAGGAATTCGATTTGAAAAGCTATCATTGGTGTTCAGCCAAGCGAACAGGTTCCAGCCTGTTGGTGGCTCATACTCTCTTGAGAAGAGGCCTTCCCTAGCTGTCAGTTCCTACTCTGACATGTTGTCAATTCTGCTAGTCAGCGAGCCAGTGAGCTAGGCAGCTTGCTGTAGTTGCTACGGTAAACTGGAGTGAAACGAGTCAATCACGACATTAGACGACGTATTGAGCGAAGGACTCCAACATTCGAGCATTAAAAGCAGAGGTAGGGCTAGGCTGGGTATGAATCCTTTCCTAGAGTGAGTACTTATGTAAGTAGAAGGCAGCCATCTAAGGGATGCAACTAGTCTGTGTGCAAAGCATCCTGTAATAGTCCCCTTCTGTAATAGGAACTCCCTTTCGCTACTCTCCTTTCAGTCGAGTTACTGCATACCTCTCTGATTGACTTTTTTTCCGTGGCATAAGAACTTCCCTTCATGGCTTTCTGCCTAACCTAACACGGGTTTACTGGCTCATTCCTAGGTCAAAAAAGAAAGACTAAATACCATTTAGCCCTCCCTTCTCCTTCGATGCCGTGAAGGTGCTATTAATTAATCTAAGTCAGTTTTGCAGTGTGCATTCGAGGCGGCGCGCGTGCCCGCAACCTTCGTTGGCGGACTTGCAACCCTGCGTGTGTGAGTGCCACACGACCCTGTCTGGAGGACAAGGAAGTGACACCAGCCATGGAGAAGCTGAAGGAACCCTTTCAAAAGAAGTCTCAAGAGCCGAGCCCGTCTTAGTAACCAATGCTGAGACGGCCCAACCCACTTGAACGGCTAGAGCAATACATAGAGCTCAACGAGAAAAGGAACCAAGAAAATGAAAGAAGGCATCCAGACCTGTTTCCAATGATGCTGCGTATCGAAACCCAGCTCAGTTGATTCACCTAAAGCAGTTGAATTGATTCTTCTCGTTCGACAGTTATAGATTCTCTAGTCGCCTTTATTGATCCACTAGTAGGAGATATAGCTCCACATCCAGCTAGCCCATGGCAAAGGCAGTGGCTAAAGTACTGTAAATGGTACTTTTTTACTGCCTTTGATCCATGGGTATCTATTGAGGAGTTTCTTAAAGCACCGGTAGTACTTCTTTATTTATGGTTCTCCTCCATTAGGAACTGTATGTTCCCTACTATACTACTATGGAAGACCTTGACTTTTTATCTTCCTTCCCGGCTTAATCTTTTGAGAAAAAGCCTCGGTCAAGCATCACATCAGTCACAGGATCAGACTCCACCTTTCCTGCTTGACTTGAAGACTCTATTCTCGGGATGCCTCTAACCAAGAGCGGAACCTCCCTTTACATATGTATTTATTAATTTTAGTAATAGCACGTATGGCTACTATTGCAGATGCAGCAAGGCTCGCTCAAGTTGTAAACGAAATACAGAACGTAGAAAACGAACTGCGCCAACGCCGGGGAACCTTAACAAACCTTTTCTGGAGACACCTGCTCCCGGCGAACCCAGCCGTCGTGGAAGACCGCATCCGTGCGACGGACCAGAGAACAAGGGACCTCGAGAGTAGATTGAGAATGCTGCGGGCGGAGCAGGAGTACCTCATTGTCCGGGCTGTCAACCTCGGTGACCGGGGATAAATAGTCCGTCGACTCTTTTGAGTTTTAGAAGGAAAAAATAAGTGTCTGGAGACGCAAAGTAGTGTGTTTTAATGCATGACTTTCTTTGGCTTTGTTTAGTAGAGATCTACTCCGATGCTTACTGGAGTCCTATTTATGCTAACTATCTTTGTTTGGTTTTCTTTTTTATGTTTGCATGTATGGGAACCCTAGTTCAAAATGTTTACTACTTATTTATTTTATGCTTTTAAAAAGACTTATTCGTAGAAATGTGCTGAAAATTAAGTTCTTTCCTTTTTTTCTTTCTATAGTGGGGATAGTCGCACGTAATGACAGACATATTATTTAAAGTTGTGGTAAGAACGGGTTTCGTTCTAGTGCCCGAAAAAAATATGAATTAGAACCCGTACGTGATATTTTCATCTCATACGGCTCCTCCCTTATGCGCATAATGAAAAGCAAATTCGAATTCTAAATTTAGTTGTAGTGGGGCTAGTGTTTTTACAAGAAATCTCTAGCCTGCGAAAGATCTTTTTCTTTTTTTTATTGATGAGGTAAGTCCTTGTGGAGCAAATCTTCATTCCCTCTTGTCTTGGGTCCCCGCCTACTCATCGAATGTTTCCTTCAAAGCCAGCATCAATGTAGTGGGGAGTCGGGTCTTTGGAAGCGGAACACGAACCGAGCTTCTATCGTACGAGTAGCGGGCATTCTGTTCAAAACCGTACGTGGAGCTTCTGTTAAGCATATAGCTAGCGTTCTCACTCGTAAGTGGGGCTCGCCATCCGTCGTCTGGTCGAGAAGGGACTGTGACTTGTTTCCGCAAGGACAGGTGTTAAGAAGAGAAGGGTGTCCCGACTTTTGTTAGGCAAAAAAGCAAGCCTGCAGCCAATGTCGCGTTAGGGAAGGGGGGAGTCCATTCTAGTACGGATGGCGTAAGAGTTTTTTCCTGGAAGTTTCAACCTTTGATTCTGTAGCGGACATGGGTTCAATCAACGGGCGCGCAATCAGCGATAGGCTTGATTGATCATACTACATTACGGGGAGCGATGATTGGCATTATACTCCTTATTTATGACTTAGTGCGTCGTCAGCAGAGTTCGAATTAGAGCGACATTCCTCATTCAGTGGGAAACCTTAGCCTTCTAAGTAAGTAAGGATGTTTTATTTCATATCTGTGGTCCAGCTTTTTTTTGAATCAAAAAACGCCTTCGCAAACACACTACTAAATAATCTCGACCTACGGAAAAGCATGGTAGCAGTCTTTTTGATCTCCTACTCGTCCCACCTCATCCGGTTTTTCACTGAACTGCTAACTCTGTTGGGCGCATGAGACCCCAAGGGATTTTGTTTTAGACCTAACAACACACCATAGTTAGACGATGGTCTAGCGAAAGGAAAAACGAGTTGTTCATATACGCACCTGCCTCTGATACCCAATCAGAAGGGTAGTCATGTCCACAAGACAAGGTGCGAAGCGCTTTTTTGTTGCATCAAATCAAGAACAACGACTGTTACAGCTTCCAAATCAGTCTGCTGTTGATTCCATCTCTCCGAAATGGTACAACGCTAAAGGCAACGCGAACGTTAAAGCTTCAACAAGTAGAAGCTGCTGCTGCTTCCCGTCCCGCCATTTCTTGAATTCATTGTAGAGAATCCTTGCCCCACTCGATCGAGCACCAGTGATTTCTTTCCAGAGGCGGAACCCTTCTTTCTTAATCAGACGATTTATCTCCTATCATGTATGATTGATCAAAGTCTGGTATGTAGGAATCAGAGTATCAATCCACTGTTACCTTCACTCAAAAATTCCTCAAAGAAAGCAGGGCAGCGCATGGTCAGTAGGGCAGTAAACTCCGGAATACAATCTAAAGACAAGGAAGCCTAGCCCGACCAGCTACTCACCATAATAGGGGTAGAGGCTGTAGGACAATGATTCTGAGACCTCGTTCAGGTTCTAAACTAGTTTCGGAGCGATTCCAGCCATTATCCCACGTCCATTGTCTTTATCGCTCTAGCAACAGCCAAAGATTTCTTGTCCACATTTCATGCGACTCTTTCTTCTTCTTTTTTCTTTGCTTCGACTCCAGCCGTCTCAACCTTTGAAGCTGCCTTGGGTTTTGAGTTGAGCGGCAAAAGAAAGCATAGTCTTCACTCTCTTTCTTTCTCGACGAGTTCCATCTTTCGATCGAGTGCTCATTGCATGACTTTCTGGAGAATTGCTTTGTTTATTAAGCTTGTGTAGCCTGAGTGGCATGCTTGTAGAAAGAGCATCATCAGTAGGTGGCAAACTAAGAAAGAGAGTCCTTTCGAGCAGTCTTTTTAGAGTCACCAGCAACTGAGTTATGTGGAGAACCTGTCAAAGTTTCATAAGGGAAAGTGGGCTGCTAGAACGGTAAAGTCAGAGTGGAATTACCCTCCGAGTCATTATGAAAATCAAAGTAGCACAAGTCTTGCTTGTCAGTTGTTCGAAAGTCTCATAAAACCTTACGAGAAATGTAGACGCGGTTTGACTTGGGATCAAGTTTATCCTTTCTATACGGACCAAGGCTTTCAAAGACCTTAAAGAAAGTGAGAGTCAGTGGGTGAAATTCATGAGGAGAGCGATTATCAAAAAAAAGTCCTTGGGAGCCTTTGAATAAGAGACAGGGCTGTGGAAAGAGCTTCAAGCCAAAAAGGACAGTGAACCCCATTTCACCAATGTGCCTATCGTTCGGCTAGCCGTTTTTGGGTGGACATGAAAGACGCAGAGAAAGACCAAAACTAGCACATTGCGAAGGGCCACCCCTAATAACGTTGAGGAGATAAATGGGTATTTCAGAATGCATCGTGGGAAAAGGAAATGTTGGGCATAGTAAGAATTTCCTGCCTAGAAACTTGGGCAGGACCTTAACAAGAACTAAAGAAAAAGTCCCAGGCGATAGTTTGCCCATTCCGCTACCAAGGTCTTCTGACCCGTCAAAAAGTAGAAGCTGTACGAGCTTCCGAATAAGTAAAGAGGGCTCCTGACTAGCTCTTCGATTCGGGCATGTAAAAGAATCCGAAGAGGGAAGAGATGAAAGAAGAAGTTGGGGATAAGATAAGAAGAAAGGCGCTAGAGCAAGGACTTGCCCCTCGTATAGGGTCAAATTAACATATGGTTGATAGCTTGAATGAAAGATGTTTTTCATCGGTTCCTCAATCCATAGAGGTAGGAATCAACCAATACTAACCTAACTAACTAACCGATACAGGGAGCAAACTAGGTAGATGTTCGCTTCCCCGGTGAATGAATCGGATTTCCTAGGAAGAGAGAGGAAAAAGAACAGAGATGGAAAGGACCAACGAGGGAGGATAAGGGGACGTGTAAGCATTAAGACGGTCAGGTCAACCTTAGTAGTGAATAGGTAAGTCAGCATTTCGGTAGTAGTTCAGCTTGGAGATAGAGGGGAATCTGTCTATAGATAGAAGCAAGCCGCCTTAGGGGGATCGAAAAGGAAAAGAATGCGTAATGCGTTTACAATGTAGAAATGAAATGGCTTAGTCCGCGGTCTTCCTCCCTTGACTCTATTCTAAAATGAAAATGAAATTCTGGAATTCTCTGCTATTATGGAGACAGAGAATTTTTCAGCGGTTTTTCCGGATTATATATATGCTTTTTTCCTTGATTATCCACCGGGAAGACCGTAAGGAAATAGGGTGAAGGCTTTCAAAGAGGGGGTTGATATAAAGTTCACATATTCGTGGCGGGGAGTGGAACTCGAGATACGCCACCCTCCAGGCAGTTCTAAGCCTAGAAGCCCGAATCAGGGAAACCTGCCCCCTGCACCCCTAAGGAGATTGTAGAAAGAGTGAGCGGGCTATTCCCCGAAAATGCCCGGAACGTAGGTTCGTTGTTTGGGATGATTTCTTCCATTTCCATGATATTGA
>Ga0157368_1000139_pt1 | contig 34713 bp, 51 predicted proteins | sample AttbisABBM3_FD_113146 | JGI IMG/M metagenome (GOLD analysis project Ga0157368, IMG submission 113146) | Fungus gardens microbial communities from leaf cutter ant in Botucatu, State of São Paulo, Brazil - Atta bisphaerica ABBM3 | ecosystem: Host-associated > Fungi > Mycelium > Unclassified ... | reverse complement strand
GTACATGAGGATATAGGATGGAGAAAATGAGGATTAGGTTAGGTTACAATGCCTACTACATGAGGCGCTGACTGAGACTACTCCAGTGCAGCCAATTGTCATCGTCATACCCTTTACCCATGTCCATGTTGACTCCAGGAGGCATCGATCGTAACATACTAGAATCTAAGAAGGGATACAATAGGTTATTTTATACTTTTCTTAGTGTATAACAGTAATGCTTTCTCATTTGGGGAAAGTGTTACATAATCTCTAAGGCTTGTTGCTTTGTGATATCTGTTTTATCTCTCTTTTACTATATTTTTTCTTTCTTTTTCTTTTCTTTTTAGTTCTCTTCTCCTTTTCTTCATGTTATATATATCTTAATATATGTAGTTATGAAGTAGTTACCATGGCCTACTCTCATGCCCCATGTAATAAATTGTTGATTTAAAAAAAATCATATGTAACTATCACAAACTGTCATACATCAGTCACATAGAACATGGAACATCATAGAAGGTTCTAGAACAAGATGATATTATACAATATATTTTATATATATTAACCTTGAGGAAAATATAAATATATAGTCTTTAGAAAAGATTAAGATTAGTGTAGTATGAACTAGTAGTCTAGTATATATAAGGTAGACAGTTTTGTACTAGGAACTCCATCAAGTTCTCTTGTATTACCTCAATACAAGATTCTTTCTTTTATCTAACTCTTTAAACTTAAGATTATAATAATTATAACAACTAGTATAGTTACTATTCTGAGTATGAGTATTCAGAAGTCTGACTTTATTTACACTCTACTTCTTAGGAATATTCTCTTTTCAAATATAATCATTGTGATATATAGAGATACAGTATATCTACTAAAGCTAAGATTATCTAAGATTTGTATCTATATGTATTAGATAATGTTCTTATGCTTTTCTGATGTTTTCTATAATTTTTCTGTAAATAAAATATTATACTCCTTTTTTAAAAAAAGAAAAAACTAAATAATAATAATAAAAGAGAAAAGTAAAAATTGTTCAAGTTTACACTAATAAATTTTGATACTAACTAGTATATCTCTTATATTTGGAGCCCAGCAAGCTTTTTGACTAGAAATAGTATTACTCCTAGTTGAAAATAATAAAAGAGTAAAGATTAAAAAGAAATCTTGTATTGTGTTAACTCAATAGAGTTCCTACTACAGAGTTGTCTATTTTATATACTACTTAGTATTAGTCTATGTATATTTACACTAACCTACCCTAAAGTATTATCTAAGACCTTTTAGTAATTCTTATAATATTCTTGTTATGTGACAGTATGACCTAATTTGTAACATTATATTATACTCCTTTAGCTAAGTTCCAATAAAAAGAAATAAAACAACAGAAACCAAGTCCAACATCTGAAACTTTGACATCACCTATGTACTGCGACTATTCTTATCCTTATCATCTACCCTACCAGACCACCTTTCCAACTCTATACAAATAATCTTACTATAAGCTGGAAAGTCAAGCTAATCAGATAGTATATAGAAACCTGGCAATTAACACTACATAATCTCCCACCTTCTGGGCCAATTCTCAAATAGATCTGGAATTTTCTGCATTGATGTTTGTATCAGCTTGACCGCTCATGTATATCTCGGTGACTGCCGAAGAACTATATAGTTTTTCAGCCACATGTAGTTCCCCTCCCTATTGTCATCATTCGGATACTCAAGAGGCGAGTTGATACTGCTTTGGAGTTTTCTTATATATTGACGAAGTTTGACAGAACGTTGTTAATATGGTGAGTCTGATACCATTGTTCTTCAAAAGGCCCGAAATCATTGTGATTGCTTGGTGGGATATTTGCTGTTGGGATATTTGCTGTTGGGATAGGGTTAGATAGTGAACCAGGAATCTCGATCTCACTTAATTTGTTTCAGGCTGACGCTGCACCTATTACCCTAAGAACACGCAAGTTTATTACCAACCGTCTCTTGTCGCGACGTCAATTTGTTGTCGATGTTCTTCACCCTGATCGCCCCAACGTGTCCAAGGCAGACCTCTCCCAAAAGCTTGCAGCTCTTTATAAGACTGAGCCTCAACGTGTGGTCATATTCCATAGTCAAACACAATATGGTGGTGGCAAGAGTACTGCTTTCGCTTTAATCTATGATGACGAGGCATCTCAAAAGAAATTTGAACCCAAACACCGTTTGATCCGGGTCTGTACAATCTCTATCGTTGTTGTTATTCGCCAGTGACTCCTCTATGGACAGTCCGGTCTTCAAACAAAACCTCCAATAGTATCGCGTAAGCTTCGGAAGGAGCGTAAGAACCGTGCCAAAAAGGTATTTTCTCTTTTGTGTTACCTAGCTCAATGGTCATATCGTTTCAGTTCCGTGGTACCAAAAAGTCCAAGGCGGCTGAAGCCCCTAAAAAGAAATAATTACTTGCTTCGAATTATTTTTTGGCCCACACATACTGCGGTGTCTTTTGTACCTTCAATTTCATGAATATCATGCATACTATGAGCTATGTTAGAGTATGTTATATGCGTTGAATGGGTATCAATCCAGCAAGCAGACAGTGCAAAGATGAGATGACAGGTTGTATAAAGAATAAATTCAGAATCCAGTTTTCCTATGGATAATATCTGGATCCTCTTGGTACTCCTCGGCTGAAACCCACATCTGGAAAAGTTGTCGTTTCTCAATACTTCTGAGAATGGCTAAATTTGAAATACCTTCTTGAAAGTGTTGAGACCAGCGAGGATAGAGCCACCTATCCAGGTGGAGTATTTGCGTTCGGGGGGAGCATAAATCTTGATCTTGATATCTTTGAGTGCGAGCTTCTTGACTTCATTCAGGAGGCGGTCGCCAAATCCTATTGAGTAGGAGCTGAGCATATGAAGACTCAAATACAACGGCAGGCTTAACCTTTGCATAAAGTACTACCACCGCTCAAGACAATATTGGAGAAGAGGCTTTTGCGAAGATCCAAATCGACCCGCTGGATGGAGTCGACCACGACTTGAGGGACGCCAACATATTCTTGGCCGATCAGCTCGGGGTTAAAAAGAATTTCAGGTGCTCGGAAACGCTCAGGACCAAGCTTTAAAGTTTCTTTGGCATCAGAGGAGCAGATATAGACGCAAAAGGCGTACTTGTACTATATTGCCATCGGGAAGGACGAAGTCCTCTACACGCCCAAGGGAGTCTTTTTCTTCCTTTGAAGGGCTCATCGCAATGTAACAGCATTTCTCTTTCATGGTTCTGACGACTTCACGTTCTGCAGTTGTATGAAGGTGGTGGCCTGCCTTCCGCAGGAGAAGTTGCAAATGGTCGGTGACATCCCTATTGACAACCGTAAGGATAAAACAACTTCACAGTGATCGAACCAGCTTGCCTTCCAGCGACATCAATGCGTCGAATAGCATGCGGCATCGAGAATCCTTCGAACACCGGGACGGCGTGCGTGACACCGTCACCCGAATCGAGAACAATACCAGTCGTCCGCCCAGATGCATACCTACACAATAGATAACGGTCAGATTTTATCAGAGCCCAACACTTGGCACGGACAACGACAAAACGGCCTGCACAGAGGTAAAAAGAGCCGGTACATTGAAGGTATCGAACAATATCTGGGCAGCGACATCCCTGTTACTCCGAGGGTTGAGAGGAGCTTCTGTCAAAAGAACGGGATGCTGGAGTCTGTGAGATGGCAACGGAATACAAAGTTGCACGATGGGTGCGCACCTCTTCACTTAAGGTTCCAAGTTCTTCAGCATAAATCCAATTCCAAATACGTTCCATATCGTCCCAGTCGGTGACAATGCCGTGTTCCATGGGGTATTTGATTTTAAGAAGTCCACGATATTCCTGAGCGCGTCGTCCGATGAAAGTGTCACCCTCAAGAGCCCCAGCCATAACGCGCGTGTGCTTCGGTCGTCCGACGCTGGTTGTTCCTAGTCATTTGGAATGGAGCATGAATTGAACGGACTGGGGCATACAATGAAGGAAAAAAGCATTTAGGATGGTCTTGGCCAGCAAAACCGGCTTTGATAGTCCCAGAACCCTATGACAGGGTAAGTAGAGTGCAAAGAGAGGGAGAATAGACGTACATTGTCGATGACGACGGGCTGGTTTGTCAGGACATCGTCGAACTCTGTGGACATCCTGGATGTAAGCCAGACACAGTGCAATTAGCGTTAAGGCGTCGACTTGCCATATTCAGACATCCTTCTCCCATGCAGTATTCCTCCCTCTGCCTTTTGTTGCTCGCGGTAGGTTCATTCCCATCAGGCCTTTGCGTTCTTGACGCCATGTCATAGTCTAGGGCGACTGCTGTTCTCACTAAATGGGAGGCCACTAATTTCTGCAAGTGTATGAACCGACCCAGCTTGGATAGAACTCAGTTTTTCATGAGCACATTTAGGCATATGTTTCCAGGCAAACTCGACGATTCTGCATCTGGATAATCCAGACGACCCATCTCAACCGTGCCTGTCTTGTACGAAACAATGGTGTCTGAACCAAAACCTACTCATCTGCGCGGGGGCGTCGATAGGGGACACCAACCCAGACACCGCCACTGGTAAAGAGGGTGATGTAGAGGCACGATGTTTCCGTGAGCACACAGCAATTGTGTGCTTGTCCAGATAACACTGAACATGAAGACAGAACGCGACTCTCCTCGCGACCAGCTGGTTGTTACCCTATTTCTCCTGACTGTCTTCGGTCTGCTACTGGTTGCCGGCATCAAAACTCGGATCGCGAAAGCGGGAATAGCGGCAGAGTTGCCTTGGCACAATGGAAGAAGGTGGTGGGAGGTAAGATTTCTGGTATTATTCTGGCTCGAGAAGCATGTTCTAAGCCGGCTTCAAAAAGGCTTGGGCAAGACCATCATTACAGCCTGGGGCAAATGCCTCGGGATTCAGACTATGAATGACTGGCTCGTGGTGACAACTCTCGATAGACCATGATCTGTAGTGTAGTATAGTGTAGTACAGTAACTCATGTACATTCATTTTCGTGTGACTCTGCAAAGCCACCCAGGTAAGTCAGTCACAGTAGAACTTTGGCTGTTGACAAGATGGGGTCTCTTTGCTCCAAAGCGAGCAACTACCAAGATGGTCATACCGTACTGGATTCCTCAAATTCTGCCACTGCTCCAGCATCTGCTCCTGATCCTCGAACGGCGGCTGCGGAAGCTGCAGAGCGTCGTATACAAGCCGTCAGTCCTTGAGTGCTCAAAGTTCTTGCTTCTTTGTTCTCGAACACTTCACCAGGCCCAGCAAAGGGGAACTCATGCCTCCAATCCCAAGGCAGGTCAACTTGCTGCCAAGGCCGCACAACACAATGTCAAAGGTCACCCTGAGCCTCAGCAACCTGAACGCCTGGTGGTACGTTGCCCGATCATAATGCGCTCTTTTCCTACAGCTGACCTCTGATTAGTGGGATTAGTTTTTCGTTAGCCTACCCTATCATCTTGTCCCACTACTACAGTCGATCCGCACCTCGAGGTTTTGCTTGATTGCTTCTTGAGCTGAATTATACCATTTATGGTCTCCGGCCTTCAAACTTCCTGGGAGTGTGTATGGCTTGCCAGGCCGGCTAATCCGATAGACTACACCAAACAAGGAAAATACGATCCTTTATTCGAGTCGCCATGAATCGAACTCTTCCGCCTTCTCTACATGCGCGAGCAATTTAATCTATGAGGATTTCTGTGCATAGCATTGAATAGTCTATTGCACGCTCGCTCCACCGTACTCGGTGCTTTACGTTAGTAACCTCCTGTTGTTGTTATGTTGTCAGGGACTACTCAGATCGTGCAAGATTTGCTGTTTGTTAAGGTTAGAGGAATCTGTATTTTAGCGCTGGCCTATAAGTTTTACGACCGTGGGATGCCGCGTTAAAGCATCCTCCTTGAAATTAAACCATTAGACCCCCTTTCGTTCAACTCTTTACCATCCCTTTGCAGGAACTCCACTGATCCCATGGTCTAAGATGGAGCAAAAACAGATTGAATGGGCAAAGATTCTCTGGAAAACCCAAGGGTTCGAGGATAGTTATGTCCATCCACTGTATTTTCTAGAGTCCTTGAGGAAGAACCGTGAGTTCGTAGTCACCATTGCCATTAAAACCCCTCCCATCCTTTCGTTATTATAGCAAATTTTAAACCTTACACATACTGTTCTTTGCTGTTGCTCACATGTGCAATAACTCAGCATGCTTCATCGATATTTATTTTCCTGTGCATTTTTTTAAAATTAAGGGAAGGAAGCCTCAATCCGCGTGGGTTGCTGTGGGTCTCTATAGGCGTATTTTGTCTCGGCTATAGCTGTTGCAGCCTTCTTGAATCTCAGAAATCTCCCCCATCCCTTGATCGTTACAAAGTGGTTTCGGAAAAGCGTAAGGCCTCCCACTTGAATTCCTAAAGCATTTCGCTGATTTCTTAGCCACAGACCTCAAAGCTCTCAAATCCTCTATACTTGTCTTTCTCGCCTTGATGTCTCTTTCTCCTGTCTTGCGAACTCTAACTGCGGCCACATCATCCGACTCAATCTGGGCTTTATCTGCAATTCTATTTTCCCTGAACATGCTTCTAGCAGACTACAGTACCATGCCAACAAATGCACACGGACAAGTGCGGTAAGAACTTATGGATCTAATACTATAGTCGGACGCTAATGCTAGTCGGGCCATTGCTTTTTTGGTCAGTCTTTCCTCAGTTCTCTCAATGAATGCAGCCATATCTGGTTCGGTCGTGCTAGCATCCCGCTTATCAGCAGATATGTCGGTCTTCGCTCTTATTCTCAATTCCGTCGTCACTTTCGCCTTCTTTCCGTTGCTCCGCCGACTAATTCAAGTAGGTTAACACATCATTCCGGGCTTCCTTCAATAGTTTGCTAATTTCTTTTGGAACTATAGGCAACTTCCACAATTGTATGGGTAGCCTTGACAGTTGTACTAGGTACATCTGCCGTGATCCTCGCCACATATATCTCTGATATATTCATGTACCTTTGTGGTTTCACTCTGATTGTGGTGACCTTCGTCGCGCCTGCCATCCTTATGTGGGCGCAAAAATTCAAGAAGTGCGTCAAGATGATCTATCATAACACATCAATCCCGCTTACTTATGCTACTACCTACCTGCCCTAGTGAGATCCGAGGTCCTTGGGATGTTGCTGTTCCGATTGTAGTCTAGTAGCTAGCTGAACACATACAGTTGGCGGGCACTGATATTTGTAAATGATTGATATTAAACGATGTCGAGATCGTAATATTTATCTCAAGATATTGTTTGTACAAGTTTCGAAAGATGCTAGGATAAACTGTATAATGCACAGGATACACTGTGTCTGGGTCCAGAAGGACAAAAATGTTACGGTCGTATTGGTACACCATTCCTCCATGCATGGTTGAAAAAGAATCAACAGTGATACAAGAAAAAAGGTGGTATCCGAATCATCGGTGTGAATATTACTCCATAATTCAGTAGTGGTCAGGAGCGTCGAGATCATTTCCCCGTCGTCGATTGCCAAGGTCGATGCCACGAGCATACAATACGTCATGTGCAACACGCGTGGCAGTCTCTGTCGATTTTTTGGTTCGTGCACGAGTGCGCCTATGGCTACCAAAAGTGTGAGCCTTGATGACAGAAACGGTATCTGGAACGAGCACAACTGGTGAAGGTGATTGAGAAACTATGTTAGCAATGGTCTGAATTAGAATATGAAGCACAGTCACCGTCACTGATCCCACGGTTTTGTTGAGACTCGCTGGCACTCCCTGACCGAGCCACCGGCAAAATTGCGTGATCTGGCATCGAAATCGACGGTCGAAAGTGATAGCGGATAGTATCTGCACCAGGGATGACGGAAATATCTGGTGCTCCGCCATGAAGTGTCATTTCATTGTGGGATGAGCGGCGAAAAGAGTCTTGTGCGAGAGTCGGATCAGAAAATGCGTAGTGATACGGTACTGAGGGCATTGACGTAGATGATGAAGTGCTCGGTGTCGTGGAAGTTGGTGACAAGGATCGACTTTCTGGGAACCGATCGCTATTGAAAGAGAACGAAGTAGCCTCAAAATTTCCGAGGTTGAGTTTAGAATCATCATTGGGAAAACGAGCAGCGTAGGGCATCTGAGAGAAACCAATCAGTAGTCTGACCAAAGCAAAGTCTAGATGTGGGTGGTAAATAGAAAGCTTTCATGTTCATCTGGTCTTCGTGGACGCCAGTGGCTACCAGCATTGAAGACGAAGGAGATGCAGTCCTACGTGCCAGGACGAGAACGGGAAATGATAATTGACCTTCTCGACCCTCTGACCAAGACAATGAGAGTCATCACCAGCGACTTCACTCTCATGAAAGGATAATGGATTTCCTGTAGCCGAAAATTCATGCGGATTACCGTACGTGGGTTGGGATGTTGGTGTTTCGTCAGGAGACCGGTAGGTAATGCCCTCAAGATTGTATGGGCTAAGCTGTGAAGTCATTTGAGGGGCGACAGCGTTGGGATGCGCGTGTAGCGGCGAAAAGGATGGGGAGGATATGTCATCCGTATCCGGCGTCAGGCCAACTCTCCGATTCTCCCACATCTCGCGCCAGAAACGGTCGCGCTCTCTGTATTGATGCTCCAGACGAAGGACCTCTTGTCTAGCATCTTGGAGCTCAGTACGTGAGTCACGCCAAGATTCTTGCAGTTGCAAGACTACAGCCTCGAGAGCGGAAACTAGATAGGACAGACAATGAGCATAGAACCGGATTGTCAATCTGAGAGCAAACCTGTCTCTTCAAGCGTATTTATATAGTTAGTCCGACGAGCTCTGAAAGCCGCTTGTGCATCAGCGTTCTTTTTCTTGCGCAGTGCAATGTCGGATAGCCGGGAGTTAGTGTCGTTAGTAGGACTCTTTTGGTTGGCAGAGGAGGGGGAAGCACGAGGCGACTTGGGCATGGTGAAAGGAATGTTGAAAGGTAAGGATGGGAGGTGATTTAAAATACCACGGAAAAAGAACTTGGGACTACTAGTGAACACGAGGAAGGAGGGGAGGGTCCGCGGCCCTTGAAACGCCCGCTGTGGTTAGCCGATATTATGGATAATTTAAGTTTGGACTGCAGGGATGCGGCGCTCAGGCTGACAGGACTTTCGAGAAGCAGGATTGGGGCCTGAAAGGAACTTTGCCTACGGCAATTATCTCCATTGGACCCTACATGCTCTCTTCTTGGTCCGAAACCACACGAAATTTCACTCAGATCTATCGTTGGTCAACTCCGGCAAATATCGGTATCCTGGGTGAGATCTGCCCCAGATTCTTGGCCCTTGGAACGACAACGTGCAAGGGCCTTGTCTCGATTTCTCACCACAATGTCCGTGAAATCATTTTAGGACGAATTAGAGCTAGAAGGCAAAAAAGTCATGTCGGATACTGGATCGATTTGAATCCATATGATCGCACACCAGTTTCCAATGCCTCTTTCATTCAGACCCGTCGACCGGGTCTGGCAGGAATTCATGATATCCTCTCGTCATCCGCAACTTCCATATCTTCCACTTCTCCTTCTAAATCAAACGACTCCATCACTGTCCCAGAGCTGTCAAGCACACAGGCTATTCTCCGTCCAATCCTGCCATTGACTGCCACCGAGAAATTTGGGCCTTTCCCGTGTTGGATGATTCGTTGCTTTCCTATTGGATACAAAGAAGAGCTCAGCTTCGATGCGTGGTGTTAGAGTGACTTCAGCTGTAAACCTGTTGGGACAAACCTCGCCTTTTCTCCAGAGATCCCAAGTCGAGCTCATCAAATCTTCGCGGAAACCATTTACGTACTTCGCAACCTCCAGTTCCTGATACCCTACGTCGACATAGCTGATAGTAGTGATAAATGCAGAGGCTGTGGGCGTTGAGCTCTGACAACAGAGACAACGTACACCACAATGCTTACAATCGGCAGACTGAGACTGATAAATCACAACAAGTTGTTCGTCGTCAAAGAAGTCGAATTCAAGGATATTAAGCATGCAGGAGTTCACATCTTGTGATAAATGGCACTGGAGAGCTCCAACTTGTAAACGAATTGGCAATTCACTCCCTTGCACAAAGTGAAAACGAGCGAGTAACACTGGTAACAAGGGTAAACGATATCATCGTAGAGATCGAGAAGGTAGTCTTACACAAGGTTTTATCTTCCGAGCACAAAGTTGCCAGGTATTGGGTCATATTGTCATTTTGCTGAGAAATAAAAATAAAGGTTACGATTAAGCCGCATCTGCGCAATAAATTCACCCTACCTTAACTGATGAAATCCGCTCCCGTATTTTTCTTGCAACATGGGTTCGGTCCTGAAATGCCGATTGGTGAGTGTCACAATCGATCGAAAGATGTGCATCTGAAACGATAGCAGAACGAGATGCTGCTGTTGCTGCATGGATGAAGATGCGTTGGCAGCGAATTGCCAATTCCTGGACTAAGGCATCAAGATTCCGGTCAAGATGACTGAGATCCTTGCGCATTCCATTCTGGGAAATCCGATCAGTAACATTTTTAGGGTGACGTATATAACTCACGGCTTGCCAGTCCAGTCGACTGGGATCTCCTGCCACGCTACGGATTTGCTCCAAAACGAGACTGATAGGCCGCGTATCCTCTGTAGGAATCCCAAGATCACGTGGGACAAACTGGGGGACTGGACCAATGAACCACTTGTCGACAGTGCTCACGACAAGTCCAGACATCAGATAGGCGTTCGCTTCTAGAATATCATGACGAGGTATTGCGTGTGTGTCATTAGAAGGGTTCGCGTTTGCAATTTCTGCGAAAGCAGCGAGTGACACGAAGTAACGGAGGATTTCCATGGGACGACCTACCAAACCTTAGCCACGAAATGAATTCCCGAAAACGAATGAACTCTTTGCGTGCTACAACTGACAACCACGAAGCACAAGTAACACCTCTTGATATCAGATCCAATGTACTCGAGATATCACCAAATGACAGTTCAAAGATGCGGTATTGAGGTCTGAATCTCGTTGGATACACAATGCGTGGAAGACAAGACCAGCTTACAGGAGGGACCAGCCCTGAATTTCTTCTAGGATAAGATGAAGTCGTTGTAGTGCGGGGGCCAGTTGCTTTTCTGTATAATCACGCAATTTCCCAAGAGCTTCTGTCATGGACGTTTCCCACTTCTGTAGGCCCTACAGATGGTTAGCTATGTTCTGGATCTAACTCAGTGGCACCAAATACTCTGTCGGTCATTTGTTCCCCACTTCCAAGAAAATCAGCCAGAGCATCAGATGCTCTACCTGTGACGAGAAGACAGGTCAAATCAAGGACAGCTGATGGTTCCTCCTCTATAAAAACATTCAGCTCAGCTCTCCAGCTCTTGCTTTGGATTCTACCTACGGCCATATTGCTCTTTCTGTTTCGTCTCCAATGTACGCACCCAGCGAGGTCCCCATTCTCTTGCGCCGCTGTGGGCTTCAGACCCGAACCAGATGGCGCGCATTTCCTTCACTATGCGCATTGCGTACCAGGTTAGATCCCGTGCAGCAGAGGCTAGCTGAGAGAGCTCCCGGCAGAATCGCCCTCTCATAAGGGGAAGGTCGACGTGAACAGCTCGGATAGGTGTCAATTCTGAATCGTCAAGTGATCTACAGACATATGCAAGGAATTTTGATGATGACTGCGAAGGGGTGAATAATGAACGTGCGTAGAAACCATGGCCGATGTGGATTCGACCTAATGGGAAAGCACCATCCTGGTAAAGTGAGAGGCAGCCACTGTAATCAGCCACGACCAGGAGGCTATTCTTATTAGTATTGGCTCCATCGGAGGTGATCTCATCAACTTGAGACTGGTGCCCAGGAGTGCAAATAGAGGCAAAAAGGGGACCAGAAACGAGCGTCGGCCAGTCACGGATGGTGTCTGGAACTTGATTTTGGCGAGGAGCTCTTGTTTGTGAGCCTTGAAAAGCAAAAATGTCAGTAGCGCTAGTCACTTATGAGAAAGCAGCCTTAAGAGAGTTCAATCACCGCAAACCTGAGTTTGTTGCTTTCTTCAGGGAGGTTATCGAGCAGTGGGAGATTTTTCAAGATTGAGAGAGAAGAACCTGTCTAGTCTCCGCTCAGATTTTCTGAGAATGACGTTAGATGAGCATATATCATACAATAAGCCCGTCTCGTTTAAAGATATCGGGTATTGCTTCTCTTATAGATTTTTCCTGGTTCTTCAACCACCACACACCACTTGGTTTACCTGCTCGCGGGAAATGTCTGTCTCGAATAGGGAGACTAACCATCTTCTTTCCATCTTGAATAGAATAGATGGTAACAGTCGGCGGGTCATGTAGAATAGCAACGCTCTGCCCTACATAGCATTTTAGGCTGCACTTAATACATACGTGGTCGATGTACATACCATCCGGACTCCAGGCCAAGTCAACGATGGAAGTATTATCCATGTCCTCTCCAACCTCGACTTCCCAGATCTTAGAACCCTGAGTTATGTTCCAGAGACTTACGCGATCTAGTGATCCAAGTCTTGATATCAAGATAACAAGGTCCTTGTCTAAACAGCATGACGAAGAGAGAATGCGACACGGGGCTGGTGTCTGGAAATCTGCCAAAGTATTGAACGAAGTTGTCGGCATCCTGCGTTCAGGTGAATTAGGAAGTCACACAATTAAAGCTACTCCCGAGGACTGGTCGTGGATCGAATTGATCACGTGCAGGAAATTTACCACTCTCGTTCAACGTAGTCACAGCTCACTCAATTACAGAAAATGACTGGGGACTATATCATGACCATCGAGTCTGATGAAGAAGACTTCTCTTCCAGATTAAGAGTAGACCAAGATGAAACAAAGCTCGACCCCGAGTTCGTATTCGACCACACTGGGGATTCACACTTCGAGTTTGGAAGCAATGCGCTCACACAAGATTTGGTACAGTCAGGTTCTAAACCGGTAAGTGAAACAGGCTATTTTATAAGTAGTCATAGGTGGAAACGGGATGTTAGGTACCAATATCTGTGGATGATATCATTACTCGACGGCGCTCGAAGCGGAAACAACCTGAAGCAGAAAGTGACGAGGACAAGGACTCAGAAAACCTCAGTGAACCCTATGGAGAGGATAATGGTGATGAGGTTTCGGACGACGAGGGAATTGATAGTCGAGACGACAATTCAGAGAGCGACCCTCTTGGTACATCAGAGGAGGAAGAAGGGGAAAACTGCGCTGACGAAGACTCATCTGCCGAAAGTGATTTCGATGAGGAAACACAAGCAGAACGAGAACGAAAGGCCGCATACTTCGACCAGGAGGCATCAGCCTCTACAATCTACCCAACCTCTTTTTTGTCCATGAATATATCAAGACCTGTTCTAAAAGCTCTTACAGGTCTTGGTTTTAATAAGCCAACACCTATTCAAGCCTCTACTATCCCTGTTGCACTACTAGGAAAGGACGTCGTTGGGAATGCGGTCACCGGTTCTGGGAAAACTGCAGCCTTCATAATACCCATGATTGAACGTCTGCTATATAGGGAGAAGGGCAAGAAGGCAGCGGCAACTCGCTGTCTCGTGCTTGTGCCTACGCGGGAGTTGGCCGTGCAATGTTACGAAGTTGGGACAAAGTTATCCACGCATACAGATATCCGTTTCTGTCTTATTGTAGGTATGAATATCCTGCTGTCGAAAATGCTAGGACTAAGATCTTTACGCCCAGGTGGTCTATCTCTCAAGAGTCAAGAAGCCACGCTACGTACACGGCCTGACGTTGTAATTGCTACGCCAGGTCGTCTAATCGACCATATTCGCAACTCACCCTCCTTCTCTCTTGATGCATTGGACGTCCTAGTTCTCGACGAGGCTGATAGAATGTTATCAGAGGGTTTTGCAGATGAACTCTCAGAAATCGTCAAGTCCTGCCCACAATCTCGCCAAACCATGCTCTTCTCCGCTACCATGACCGATTCTGTCGACGAGCTCGTTCGAGTGTCGCTCAACAAACCCGTCCGGTTGTTCGTGGATCCCAAAAGAACCACGGCAAGTGGTTTGGTACAAGAATTTGTGCGCGTACGAGCTGGCAAGGAAGCTGAGCGCTCCGCAATGGTAATCACTCTCTGCAAACGTACTTTCAAGCACCGTGCGATTGTCTTCTTACGTAGCAAGAAGTTGGCGCACCAGATGCGAATAGTATTCGGACTGCTTGGTATGAAATGCGAAGAGCTGCATGGAGATCTTTCCCAGGAGCAAGTACGTTGTATCCAAACTCAGGGTATACAATACTGATCTACTCCCAAGCGTCTCCGAGCCCTACAGCTCTTTCGTGATGGTAACGTTGATTTCCTCATGGCCACGGACCTTGCTGCGCGTGGCTTGGACATAAAAGGCGTCGAAACAGTGATCAACTACGATATGCCTGCCCAACTGGCACAATACCTACACCGAGTAGGACGTACCGCTCGTGCGGGAAATAAAGGACGGTGAGGGTCACTTTCCGTTTGGGAGCCTGTCACTTACATTCACGACAGGTCCGTCACGCTAGTAGGGGAAGCTGACCGAAAGATGTTGAAAGTCGCCATCAGACACGCAGCTACTGAGGATCAAGTCCGTCATCGCATGTTACCTGTCGAAGTTGTGAAACAGTGGTCGGATAAGCTGGTCGAGTTAAAAGACGAAGTCTCAGAGGTTTTGCGTGAGGAGAAGGAAGAGAAACAGATTCTCCAAGCGGAAATGGAGTTGAGAAAAAGTCAAAACATGATTGATCACCAAGACGAGATTTTCTCGCGGCCTGCCCGGACTTGGTTCCAGAGCGAAAAAGATAAACAAAGTGCCCAAAGTCAGTGTTTTCATCAAACCACTAAGGAGTATGTTTCACACTGTTTCCAGCTAAGAGTAGGGACGAGCATGAAACTGGAGTCAAGTCATTAACAAAACAGATCAAGGCCGGTTCGGACGTCAAAGTAATGTTTCTTCATTTCATCTTTTCCTTGTTACTTACATGGTCCCATCCATTGCGGAAAAGCGTAACAAACTTTCCGGTCTGTCAAGAAAAGCCAAACGACGGAAATTGGCCGTGGAGGCAGATAAAGAATTCGGGGATTCTAAGTCCATTAACGCTGCCATCCGTTCTGCCAAGAAGGCCTTGAGACCTGCCAAAATAGGCCTTCCAGAGCAGGTAAAACGGAAAGTGAAAACCCCTAAATATGCCAAGAGTTCCTTTGACCAAGAGCTTGCCCATCGCAGTCCTAAACCCAAACGACACTCAAGACCGAAAACCCATACAAAGCGCAAATGATTGGTACCACTACTGTCCCCTATTTATACGGTTTGACAACATTGCGTCAGAAGCTTAGAACATGTCAGGGTATAATTAGTCATAGCGACTTATTGTACAAGTAATGCAGTACAGGGGCATTCACCAAGATCTCTGAAAGAAAACTACATATATGAGGGGAATGAGGGAATGAAAAATGAAACTCGAAGGACACACCAAGGAGCCAAGAAGGACCGAGGCGTGTATGTCACCAAAAGAAAAGTTTGCGGGAGGGTTGAGCATCTGGGTCATCTGGATCTTTGAGGCGCATTCTTTGCAGCTGTTGGAAAGTGGGGGATTATGGAAACTGACACCTAAAGACACAAAACACACCTCTGGGCTCATAACGGTTCGTTTATAGAACAAATCACGGATATGGGGTCGGTCAGGGAAATTATAGTCGGTGGAACTCCGACATTGATTCTGGCACTGGCTTGTTATCGATACAAATCTGCCCATCATGCTGAACTTGGCCCAGTGAATTCGCGTAGGGTCACCCTCCTTATGATCCCGATTGCTTTCTTGGGTCTTCACCATGTCGGCAATGTGGACCTCCCTAAACATGGCTGAGTATTAGCAACATCTGAAAAAGCCGAAATCGTACAGGGCAGGGATGCATGCTCCCTTGGTATTCCGCAACGCGAGCCGATACGCACGGTGAGCACGGAGCTGCTGCAAAAGAAGCTCCCAAGACCTAAGATTCTTTGCATGCTCCGGCGATCGACTTTTAAACAGCTCCATAGTTTCGTCTCCAGGATAAGCGGCACTATTAATCCCGGCGACGAAAGCACGAAGGGCCGAATAATTGTTCAGTGCCCTTAGCTTTGCAGCGATGTCAACCATCTTCTCCATCTGGCGAGCACGCCGCGGAACTTTATCGTGGCACAATATCAGAGACACAACCCTACAATCATGATAAAGCATATGACCAAGTCGACCGAGATTTGCGCTCACCAATCGCCAATATGATTGGCCATTTTATTCAGGGCAACTATGGGGTCTTCTGTTCTCTTCTGCTTTAAGAAGACGAAGTTCATCCAGTCTCGATTCTGCAAACGCAATGTGAATGGACAGAGGATCTCCAGGAAAAGACTGACTGTGATGTCAAGGAAATATTTGGCCTGAACGCGAGTTATCTCCTCTGCAACCTCGGAAATATCGAGTGCCATGATCTCATTGGATATCCTGGTAAACTCCTTTAGTTGCTGCTTTGCCGATTGATCATAATCTGAGGAACCACTGAGCACCAACCCCAGACTTCGCATCAGGGGTCTGGGTTTGCGATCTCGAGCACTCGACGCCGGTTGGGATATGACAGGGGGTACGAGAATGGGAGGGGTTGCGTCAGGAGAAGTCAACTGAGATGGAGGACCCCCCTGTTCAGGCTTATCAAGCTGGAAATCTTCTTCCTCATCTAGGAAATCTTCTACGTCACTTTCGTCTCTGATCTCCGGTTGGACCGCCCAACTTGAATCCCGGTCTTGAAGAGTCGGGAGGACCTCCAGGAATGGCAAAAGCTGGGAACCATAGTGCAAAAGGTGGGGTTTGGCAAGCATGGAACGTATAAGAGCGTTGAGCGCGCCAGCTGAACCATTGACGGCGAAATCCGTCGGATAGTCTGCAATCCAAACTTCCAAGAGATGGCAAATTCTGTAAAATGTTAACCTTATTGAACACTAGCTTGATGTCGGATAACATACCTCATTTGAGCGAAAGAGGAAAACAAAAGATCATCAGGAGACTCGTTTAGCTGTCGCATCTTCTTCTGCATTGCTAGAAGCACACTCCTGGGAGTGCAGAATCTCCGGTATGTGAGCAGGAAAGACGAGATAAAGTTTGGATCTATCAAGGTGTGAATATGTGTACATGATCGATAAAAAATACATCCCATCATACCGTCGCCACTGATAACAACGAATAAAAGTTTATTCAAAAGAGCGTCGAGAGTGGCAAATTGTGCTGGTTTTCTTGGCAAAGGTCAGATCCAGGGATAAAGCGATACATAAACAAAGACCCACGGTTTGTCCTTGGGTTTGTTGAGAGGAACTTGTTGTATATCATTCGAAATGGGCCCAATCGTTTCATTTCCGGTTTTTAGACTGGGCTGTGGTTCGGCGCCCTGATCATGAATAGCTGAAGGTCCATTAACCACAGCATCCACAGGGTGATCCTGATGAGTAGGCACTGCGCTCGGAAGCTCATTGATTGTAATTGAGTTCTCTGAAGGACCTGGGAAGTAACCAGGGCTTTGGGATTGATGATATTGCGGGGGTGGGGTTGGAAGGGGGGGTGGAGGGTGGACTGTCACTGGAGTTACAGAACCTGCCTTGTCCTGAGGAGGAGAAATGAGAATGTCTGGAGAAGCAGGATTGATATGCGTATGGTCTACCACGTTGGTGGTGTCAATAGCCTCTGTAATATGGGTAAGCTACTGGAGCTAAGGGATGGAAAAGGACAAACGCCTGTGTCGGAAAACCGCTTTCAGTACCCAATCAAAGGAACGTCTGAGCTTGGCTCTCCCTGTATCGCTAACAGCCGAAACTTCGACAAGACCAGCACGATATTGATTAAGTAGACTACTAACGAATCCGGGTTCGATTTGAAGATTCAAGTCTGCTTTACAAGCAAGCACGATGATCGGAAGTTTGATGGAATGATAGGCTCCTTGAAAAAGGAATGGCATCAATCCCATGATAGGCTGACAGGAGGGCATCACTCACGAAGTAGCTGCTCTACAGGCTTGAAAGAGTTCCGGTCTCCAGCGTCGTAGCAAATGACCGCCCCATCAATAGAAGGGACGGCTTCAGGCCACAAATGATTCTTTGGGATATGGACATCGTCGAAACCTACGTCAATCTCTATGACAGTCAGAGGGCAGTCTGGAAACCTGTCTCGAACAACGGTGCCCAAACGATATGTATCTAAGCCATATGATAAGCACAAAAAGAGCACAAGCTAAAATAAAGGCCTACAGAGGGGGACGGAAACACCACAGACAGTTCTTTGAACAGTGGAAGGAAGAGGATCGGAGAGGTTATAACCCGACATTCCCCTACGAATAGCCTGGGACTTGCCACAACCTGTGACTCCTATGACGATGAGGGTGACATTCTCGTTTATCGCTGACGAGGGTGGGGAAACCTGTCAAAGACTAAGTTTGCAATCAAATTGCCAAAAACAAAAGAACAGACAGAGGGGATTTGTGTGTTTATGAGTATTCTCCTGCTTCCGGGTGAAGACGGGGCGCCACTACTGATACTACGGACACGGCCAGCAGCTGCGGCAGATGTTGAGGGTTGTTCGCGTGGAGCGGGCAGCTCGCCGCGACGGTCAGAGACTTTGAAAGAGGGGAGACGAAAGCGGTGTTCACGATCCTGGTGCTGCTCGCCAACACTTGCGCCGCGGTTGCGGGAGCGCAGATCAACGACGGACTCACGGCGGAAAGCAGAGGTGATTCCTGCGACAAAGCCCCGAGGAGTTGGAGACTGTGAGTCTCTTGGGGGGCGGGGAGTGGGGGATGCAGCGAAGGAGTCGACGGAAATGGACTTTCTGAGCGGAGAAGAACCAAGGGAAGATGCCTGATCTGTGGCAACGGTGGCAAATGGACGGCCAGCGCCGGGGCCAGCGTCGAGGTCGAGAGGCGGGAGGGACGGAAGCAGGGGAAGAGATGGGCGAGCCGCCATGGGAGACGATGGTAAGAAGATGAGGAGGGAAATTCCCACGCCCCCTCCGTGTTCTCGCCTCCATGCCCACCGTCCTTCTCACGGTAATTATCCCATATCCCCGCTCGCACAGCCCCTCACCCGTCCCCAGAATGACGACGGGCCTCCCTCTCCTACAGAATCCCCCTATGTTCTGGGTCTCTATCAGCTCCTTTCTCAGCTCCTAGGTTTGCTTTCTGTGCACTCAAGCCTCGCCTCTCACTCTTCCATCAGGCTGGAATATCAAGGTCGTCCTTCCCAGCACCCAGAAATCCTGGATCGGTATCGCACCTCCGATCTTGCGGAATTCACATCTCTCAATCATTCTTTAGGAAAAGCATACCACATCAAGGAAACCATCAGAGGCGTCTACTACTATCCCACAAACCAAGGCAAGGGCGAAACATCGGCCATCTCCCGCCCACTCAAAGATGGAGAACTGGTCTGTTCGCTAAATTTTGACTTGTGGCACCTTCCATTGACCCCATGCCCTTACAGGCAGAATGGATCCTCCTAGACGGCGTACGATTCCGCTATCAGCCCACACACTGACCTATTATTGAGACATACCCAGACACCCGCAACGTGTGTCAATATTGCCCTCAACAATCTGTGGCCTGGCCAGATTGATCTTGTCGTTAGTGCGCTCGACCCACTCCCACCACTATCTGACCGGCCTTTTACTAGATATCCGGTCCAAACCTGGGCCGGAATACATCTGGTCCGTCTGATACCCGCTAGCCCTTCGACGATCATTTAAACTCTGACCCACAGCTGCTTTTGCTCTCTCTTCTGGCACGATCGGTGCTGCTCTCTCTTCATCTCTCTGCATGACCCGCTCTATCGCCCTTTCATACGGCACGGTCATCTATCCAATTCCAGCCACGTATCACGAGCCGGCACATCGGTTAGGATGCCGAATCATTCAGCATATTTGGCATAATTGGGGGCAAGATAAGGATAGCTTGCGCAACGGCGAGGTTGACCTCTATAGCATCAACATTCCTCTTATCGACCGTCTCTTAACTGAAGAAGGCTTGAAGATATACTGGACAAACATCTGGCGGAATTCTTATGGACGTCTCTTCAAGGCCATCTCTGCCAAACCTGTCCCAAAACAGGTCCTGCCAGACGCCCTCGCCAACGGGCAACAGCAGTGCGAAAACAAGACAACTATAGCTGGTCCCACGCCCGCCGATTCAGGCAACCTCTTGTTCCACTGGGCTCCAGAAATGAAGGGGCTTATTGCACCCTCCCCCTCCATGCTTCCTGTCGGCTCAGATGGATGGGCGATTTATCATGGCTATGTCAGCGTCACCCCCTTGTGCGCCAACTTTGGCGAGCCTCATACCTACCAAAATATCTCAATTGAAGATAGAGTCTGGAAGCTAAAGCTGTAGTATAGCACAAAATGCAAAGTACCATTATTCAGAACAAGGTTGTCGCTGCTATCATGATCAGAGTCATGGACCTCTTGCTGGTGTTCTGCGGGTAGTGTCAGAGATCTCGTACACCTTGAGCGGGTCGATAATTTTGCGGCATTCCTTCGTGATTTCGCCTTGACCGCAACCTATCATTTTCGATCTTGAAGTCTTTCGTTGCACATTCCAGGATAACCTCAAATTATATCGGAATTGTCTGCTCAGTCACCTGTTGACACATATCAGGTCCGACCTGCTAGTCGACGACTGCGGCCATCGCGCACCGCAGAATACAAATAATGTTTGGGATAAAACATAAGAAGGCTAAAGGGGTTGCACTGAGACGGAGTCCAAGAAAGACTGACGTCAATGCACTACCACAGCAGGAGACCGCATTCTCCGCTTCTATTCCCATCCCACCTCCCTGGATATCAACCAAAGTACAGATTCAGCTTTCTTAAATAACCGTACTTGTGCCAGATCCACCTAGTTGTGTTATGCATACACCCTCAATGATATCAATTGTTCTCTACTTTGTCAACCACGATAGTGGGCAACTAACTCACACGGCCTTCCCCCCGATGTCCAAGAGGCTGGACAGATAAACACCTACGTAATTGATATATCGCGACTCTTGGTTCAATCAATTCGTGCGACGAGAAACGACTCGAACATGGACTGACGCGTAATTCTTGTGACATATACCTTTCAATAGGTATAAAATAAGTAGCAAGATAAGAGTCAAAATGAGTATACTATGAACTCTAGCTATGAAAGCAGCGTGAATGTAACCACGAGTGTGACCAGAATGATTCCAGTTTCGCTCCAAGACACCACGCGGGAAGCACCAGCTTCAACTGTGCCAACCAGAAATTGCTGTCGATATACCTTCAGATTATTAATGATCCAGGTAGCATTCTAGACAAAAAAAGACCGATAACTTGTGGCAGAATCCATAATTGCACAAGATAGTCCTTACTACGAAGTTATCCGGATCCATCAGTCTTTCGGCACAAGTTCCAGGACATGTTGAGGTGTACGAGTTTCCTGCCCAATCGCCACAGAATGTAATATCTGTGATCTACAATCAGCAATAATATTTGAGAAGGTACAGAGATCCCTTTTTACCAAAAATTATCGAATGATTAGAGAAATATTGGCTGATATTGCAATCTGCAGGTTCTAGAACCGCAACTGGCGGGCCCCACTGTGATGGATTGGGGCTGCCTTGGATTATATCCGACGGAATTGCTTGTCTATAAAAAGACCCTGTATTGGTTGAGTAGTTGAATAGGTTAAAAAGAGGAACATCACGCACAAACTGCAATGCCAGAATCGTCCCATTTCATCGCGAAGACGCCTCCACCCTGCGAGTCGAAAAAAGGCCCATACGATGCTCTACTCCATTCAATGATAGCACAACCAGCATTGTCATTGATTAATCCGTTACATTCAGTATTATTCTGGCCGTTCGTTTGCTGAAGTAGCATTCGATATCACTAAGGGTCGGCATTGAGTGGTCCTGAGTTGACTTACAGCTACAGTTCCAGTGAAAGTGGCATTTGGGTTAAGTGAACACCCTGTACCCAATGTGAGCAGCAATATGGGAGGGGAAAAAAGACTTATACCAGGTGCAGTGTGAAATGTAACTTGATTGTGCTCGTTATCATGTACACCTTCTATGATGTCTACTTCACCTGTCTTGGGGAACATGAGATGGTCAATTTCCTCTTAACGTAATATACCTACGTAGGGCCAGTTTCCCGCTCCTAATGTCCAAAATGCCGGCCAAACTCCTGTTCGAAAAGGAATCACTGGGATGCAGCAGACTTAATTTGTTTGACTTTACCACAACCCCAAGGTGCCTTGTCTAGATCGAGAATGAATAGTCCACCATTGTACTGTGCGATACTCGAAATACGGACACTGCCAGATCGTCCTCCGCAAGACGTTCAGGACGAAAGAGGGGGAATGCTTGCATACCTTCTACGGCTCACGCCCTCGCTCAACCAGGTAGTATTGTCTCCTTGCATTATAACCTTTCCATCAGGTGTGACAAAGGCAAGGCCGGTAGCTAGAGCATCCGCCTTTGTTGTATAGCTAGAGTAAGGATATCAAAGACTGGACAACAAGATAGACAAAGCGAAAACCCACTTCACGGTCCCACTTTCCGAGGATATATCGAGTCAATATCTCACGTAAGTGGTAAAAAGAGATCTCTCACTGTGTTGGGTCATCTCCAGTGAAAAAGTGCCAGTAGCTTTCCAATCATTCTCAATTACCCAGCATCATGAAAAAGAATAAAGAATACACACTCGAAAAAGGAAGGACCAGAATATTCATCCTGGGGTAACCACAGGAAAGTTGAGTTGTTAGGGTCAGTGTTCAAACTAATCCTGGGATGTAAATCACTCTCGGCAAGCACAACTTGCAAGTAAGTGATGAGGACAATGATAAGACAAGAAGGCAACTTATGGAACATGGATAACAAAGAACCAAACCCGGAAAATCAGGTAATGCTAGATGCCTCATGTTGAACTCTATTTTTAGCACTTGATTCAATCGGCGCAAGGTCAAACAATGTAACTTGAAGTATAATACCTCCCTTTTTTGAAACATATACATAAGACATGCAGAAGGTAAGTAAAGCATGGGATGGAAAAGCAAATCATCAGCGGTATCGACGTAAGCTGAGAGTGTTATGTTTCTTCCAGGTTGAGCGAGAAGGAGCATGATTATGACGGTGGCCTTTGCCTATACCACGGTTCTAAGCAGAAGGTTACACGGGCCTGAATCAGTAGCTATGCAAATAACGAACCTGCTTGCCGACACTAGTAAGACCACGAGCTTCGCGGCGCTTGTGAACAGGATTGACGATCCAATTGATTCTGGGATCGCGGCGTATCTGGAAAACAAATACTTCAGGGGAATCATTAACGTGGAAAAACTAACAACTCACAGCCTTGTGACTGGGATCGACCAAGATAACTTCATAGAACTTGTAGACACCATCCTGGTTCACCCAGTAAGAGTTGAGGACGCGCAAATTGCCGCATCGTCTCCCAACACGCTCCTCTGCAACGGACCTGAGCGATCTCTGAGGCTTGAGATGATTTACACCGTGGCGGACAGGTTTGCCGTAAGTAGCACCTAAAGGTGATCGCTGAGTTCCTCGTCCAACAAATATGAACCTATTATATCACTAACCCTTTGAAACAGGCTTCTTGCGGTTACCACGCCGGACCCGAACGCGGTAGATAACATAGCCTTGTTTGGCCTTATAACCCAGGCGACGGGCCTTATCAGGACGTGATGGTCTGGAAGCACGGTGAATGACATTCAGCTGACGGTACTCCCAACAGCTGAATTCAAGATCAGGGAAACGAGCTTCATTTAGTGAGTTCCAGTGCGCACCGAACACGAAGAAGGAATCGGAGAACATCCGATTGTTTCTTTTTGTACAGCTCCCCAATATACTTGTATGCTCCCATGTTGCCGCGCCTAACAGAAAATGCCTTCAGATACAATCATAATGTCAACAAGCCTTTGACGCACCTTGTTCTTGAGGAGGCTGAACCCAGCAATTGGTTATTTGATGGGAGGCTGTCTAGAACTATGCAGTACTCGGTGAATGCCGATGTCGTATCAAACATTTAGTGAACCGAACTATCAATGGTGATCTTCAACAGAATTCTGGCCCGGCTGCAGTGTTCATCTGCCTGCTCAGAAAAGGGTATCATCCTAGCATATAGATTTGTTCCGACTTGTATTAATACATCCCCCCACTCATTTTGCTCGATTCCAGGTGCTGTATGTGGCTAGAGCTCATGTTCGGGTCTGTATGTCGGCACGGCATTTTGGTTTACGTGATTTGTGCCTCGCTCGTTTATCTCCTCTTCCCCACTTTGAGTCCTTTCAGCAGCATCATGAAGTTTGCAAGTCTTCAAGAATACTTGCCCAACTTTGAAACACCTACCAAGCAATATGTAGGTTTTGCAAATATGTATTCAAGACACTGAAAGTCCTATCATGACATCCGATTTTTATCTTTGAGCACAACTCTCCTCAGGTCTCTCCATTCCTGGCATAAGCATCCCTCAATGAAGCTTTCTCCCCATCCGATCATAAGCTGTTCCTAAAAAGAGGACCCAAGCAGCAGTCACTAGAACGGCGGCGGCGACGGCAAAAATCTGACCCCGCCGTCTCTCTAGCACCGAGATAGGATTATCCTGTAATGGTATGTCAAAATGCTCTGAGCTCAATGACTGATTAGGAATTGTATTAAGAATTGTCGGTTGCACAGTAGAGGGTTGCTCGGTATTCATTCCCGACTGCAGGATTTCATGAACCATGTCCTTGCAAGCGACATCCCTTCTCCATTGTAAAAATGCCAAAAGAGCAATGGACAGCATATGAAGGCAGTTTAAGAATAAGAATATATTGAGGGCCTGCTGACCAGCGGCGGAGTTTGACATATTTTTCGAGGTAGTATCCAGCAAGAACCCAATAAGTGTCTGGAACAATAAGTGTCTGGAAGAGCGTTGTCCCTGGTTTGTTCGAGCTGCCTAAATGGTAAGGATCAAGACAACTGCACGCTGGGAGTCCTGCTCACACTTTTATGAGCACCTAATGCCCAGACACGTACTTGGGGTTCACAATCTTCGGTACAATAACAACAACCATGACTACTCAGGAACTGATCAGCATCCTTCCTCGTGGTCCATACAGAACATACGCGGAGCAAATCCATAACCAAAAGCGAAGGACAAGATAGCAGGCATGGGGATTTTTGTCCATGCTGGTGGTATCGCTAGCCAGGCATATGCAGATGCGGTGAAGGCAGATGAGAGCATCAAGAGATATGTTGCAATCGGTAAATTCTTGAACATGTCCACAACCAATCCGCACTTAAGATGATGTTTGACCAAGTATGAACAGTCGAAGAATAATTCTATACGATAGGGTAGAGTACCACAGGCCCTGCCAGAAGGTAGGAAGCCATTGTCGCGGCCTCTTGCTCTGTCAGCTTATAGCGCTTTTCAATGATATTCCTGGAGCACGGCATTAGAGACAATTCAAACAAGAAATCGATGTGATTAACTCACGCTGCGAGTTGATTAAAGGGGTTCCAGATCATCTCGCATAATACATTGAGAACAATATAACTGAAAGATGCCCCATGTTAGATGATGATATACACTCAAGCTCTGCTCAGGTTCACGCACGCCCAGAACAGATCACCTAGTTCCGCAATCTCTATAATCCGTACCTTGCGCTTTTCAGCAGTCTCCTTGAGTGCAAAAGCCTTTGTCGTGTCCGTTTGAGCTGCTTGTCTGGCACCATGGATGAGATCGGGAGCTTCAAGTTCAGCTCCAGTACTGTTGACGAGCCATCTGGAACACACGAGATAAATAAGGTTGATCACCACAGAAAACCCAGTTCAAAGCGTGGCGACATAAAAGGGGGCCGACGATCCAAATTGGACCGTCAGAGGGTATGATGTTCTCGCAGCAATGAAAGAGGATCCCTTGCCAGCGACAAGTCCGAGCGCCATAGATACACCGAGACCATGCCATTTAAAAAATTGTACAACGATGGTTTCTTGAACCACAGCCAATGGAGTGGAACCAATTCCAAAGACAAACAGTCATCAATCGTATGTCTCCCCAGCTCCCCAAACAACAAGATACATTGGCCTAACGAAGTCATGAAATGATCGTTCGCTAAAAACATGTTATTGTGCCACCTACCTAGGAAAATCGTACAAGTAGCTAGGATGCTAGCCACAGTAGTCCCAAGTCTACTCACGAGGAGGCCAGCCGCGATTGGGGTCCATGTGCTGTTCAAGCTATAGGCAGAAAATAGGACTCCAAATTCCGCATGCGAGGTTCCAAGTTCTCGCTGAATACGACTCTTCAAGGGTGCAAGGATGTAAGTAGCACTTTGACAACGCGCTTGAGGGTAAGATGAAACGACTGAGAAAAATCAGATGCTTACTAGTGAACGCCAAGGCTACAGATGCACAGTAGGGCAACCGCTCTGACAAGAAACAAGGACCTCTTTGGTATATCTGAGCGCTCAGCGGTGTCAAGGGCCCAATCAGCAGCGTCAAGGGCTGACGACGTATGAGGCCTGAGCAAGGGTTCTGTGTCACTGTTCGTAAGTCTTGGCTGCGTCATTGGTTGTTTGTAAAGTAGCAAATTTCCAGGGACCAACAACCGATGACTGCAAGTTATCTAATGGCAGGCGATAGCTAGTAACCTCCTTGTCACTGTGTCCCTAATCAAGTACCATATTATCAGGTGATTTGCCTTTTTTCAGAATCAGAATTTTCTATCCCACAAGAAGCAAGCTGGTGCCAAGACGCGGGGGACCGATTCACGAAGCTCAGCATCGAGGGTGTATCAACAAAGAAGAAAAGGAGATGATTTGCTCTACAACACGTCATGAAGGATACTTCAAGAAGTACACTACAGGCAGAGTAGTAATAGATTGGCGCTAGGCACAAACAGCGTTCAAACAACTAGAGTTCGGAAGAAACCACTTCAAACAAGCCTTCTCGCTAATTCTCCTGCGCTTGTCAATTCATTTTCCTGCTTCCTTCGATAGTTATTCGACTTAATCCACAAACAAGTTAGTATTAGCGTCAGGGTGCATAATCCAAACTCAGTCCAGCCGAGCGCCTCAACCGTCAGGGATTGCCGACATCTAAATCAGATGCCGTTTCACACTCAGGACACAAGTGCTGCGCAGAACATCATCTAGACACCCATACCTATGAATAATCGGCTTCAGGTCGCAATCGCCACCTCCCCGCGTGTTATGCATAACTCCAGCAGAAATTCCCTGCCAAGTCATGAACTGGCCATAGGAGGGCACCAACTGAATTCTGTACTGACCCATAGTATCATCGTGATTATCAGCCATATGACCGAGCTTGCTACGCTCGCCAAAATTTGGCTGCCCCCATCAAGCATCCATAGAATATATCCAGCCGAAAATATCATCGTCCAGGTCGCATTGAATAGAAACATGACCAATCTGATGACACCGTCAATCCACTCGTGATGTTACTTACAGTTCAGAGCTTACAGTGAATGGTATCGGTTGGTAGGCCAAGTCCGGTTCTCATTCCCTTTGCCAATCAAAAATGCTGTCAATGCTAGCTCCGCCAAGGCTGACATTGTTATCGAGGTAAATAAGAATGGATGGTAATTAGCCTTTACAAAGGACATCTTTCTCGAGTAAGATTGCAAGTGGTGATGTTTTCTAGGAGTGGTCGCCTTTCGCTGCAGTGTTTGTTTTCGATCTAGTGACTGTTGCAGGCCAATGTCAATAGAGCTGGTAATACGACGATGTTTCAGTGAGCTCAATGAGTCCTCCGTGTTTCGCAGCGAAGCAGCAGACAATGATGCAGTTGAAAGGTCAACGGACGACGATGAAGCGAGAGTGTCCACTTTCGAAGTAGGCACTGGTAGTGCTGGTGACAGTGAAGCAAGTCTAGTCTCACTGCGCAGTGAGCCGAACATGCGAAAGATGTGGCCGAGGCAAGGAGGTGCGGCGAGTTGAAGGCGTGTTGCTGCATTGTTGTTCTGTATGCGACGAGTCACATCACATCTGAATTGTAGCTTCCTTTTCACGTTTTGATAGCATCGAAATCATAGACTGGATACTTTCTGCGTATCGTATGTGTTTGAGAAATGTAAACAGCACCATGGACCGACATGGAGTCTTACCGGGGCTCGAAAGCAGGCATCATCGGCAGATGATGATCAGATCTATAAGGGAGATTTCTGCTCAGTAGGGATTTTGCGAGGGGAAAGAAACATACCAAACCACAGATCATAGCAATGCTACCAAAAAATTAAACGCCTCCACGCTTCATCCACGTTGTGTTGGTCAAATACTTCCGCAAACTCAATCAAGATCATTTACCGAGCAAGTGGCGGTCTAGAATGACCCAACCATCGGATGTTCGCAGCATGAACGCCAAGAAGGAAAGAAAATGTCCACACTGTAAAAGGCTTGAACTAGACGTTCTTTCTTCCAACAAGAGAAACTCCTTGTCAAGCCCTGGGGCCAGTTTAATTGACCGCAATGCTTAGCATCAGCACGTGTAATGAGCGAGGCAATTGTCAACTCATAGTCGTGTAGTGGGGTTGAAAGTCAGACGGTGGTAACGACGGTGGTAACATGCCGCCTGGTACTCCACTGTGGAAATGACAAATTCATAGAGGCAGCCGAGCATCTGGCCCTTATCTGAATGGAAATAACGGCAACAATAAATTAAGACCCCGACTTTGCTGGTGGTACTCGAAGGAATAAATCTGCGACGCATCATCTGCGATAGAGAAGAAGGAAGCGATGGTCAATTTGTTGATCACTAGGCGGCAGTCATTCGGTAGGGAAGTATCCGGGTGAGGCTGGGTTAAATGTCGAGAGTGACCCATAGGCCAAGCATCCATTTTACCAGGTTTCCGAAGTGTGGACAGTCCTTTCCACAACGCCTCAAAGGATGGCTTTGAAACCTTAGATGAACAATCAGATACGATGTGGATGATGATTTCACTCGTCACTGAACATTTTGACACTCCCGCCACCACGAGACACTGTTGACTAGCTCGGATCGCATCAGGAATCTCCGTATTCAAACTCCAAAAGTGCAAGACGCCCATTCTCGAGCTAATCATGACAGCCGAGTCCAAGAACATCTCCAAGTTTCCCGTGTCTCTTCTGCACGAACTCGACATTGATCCTCATCGAAGGCTCAAGTGGGACGTCCTCCAGCAATCGCGCCGAAATCCCTTTGCATTTACCAAACAGAAATAATCACCACCACATACATCAAGATCTGGACTCCACAGTGTGATATGGTGTGTACGGCGTGCTCTGTTATCAATCTCGGAGATACGCGTCCACTTGTGAAACGCAGCTAGCCTAGCTTGAGGTTGGATTCTCGTGTAATCTGATGGCACAAATTTTCATGTATGGAATCCCTGAAGAGAAAGATCCAGCATGCTTTTGGATTCTCCTCTCAGGAATCCCAATGTGTGACGGTATGTTTGAGGGAAAAGTGATTGTTGATTTTGATTGCGAGGAAATGAATAGGAAGGAATCCGAAGATCTGTAGCCGTTCGTAAAAGGTTTCTCCTGAGAATGTAATCAGGGAGTGAAGGAACTGAACTTGAACTTGCTGGTCTATCGAGTTAGACGACGCGGTGGATTAGCGACGTCAATGGTGGAAGGTCCAAGTGTTTCAAGCTGGTTACAACTGGACCTTGCTCAACGCTCAGAATTGAAATGACCTATGGGCATTACATGTATCAGTTTGAAGTGCTTTTTAGCCCCGGAGTGAAAGCGTGTGGTCGAAACAGCCGAAACATGTCGCACGCAGTTTGTTCAGGTTTATGACATGGTCTATGGCTCTTTGAAAAGATCTGCACCAAGGTCCAGCATCCAAGATTCAAATATATTAGATAGACAGTCACAACAAAATCGCATGGAATGCGTTGTTTCTAAAGGTCTACAGGAATTGTGATTATCGCAATAGGACCCTGACTTGTCTTGGCTTTCAACCAACAGTGTCAACTGAATGCGAAAGGTTGAAAAAAAAAGAAAATTAGAGGATGTTAGTTTACTTGTCCAGAGAAACTTGAGCAAGTTTCAAGGCTCCGCCCTTGGTCTTATTGCCTGATAGAAGATATGTTACTTTGTTTAAAAAGATTGGCAGCTTACATACCCCCGATGAAACCGCTGGCGTGAATGAAAATACCGCCTTCAATGCCACTGGAGCGACTCAGTTCTTCGTCACGGAGTCCCCTCCATTCTTCTGGTAATGCCTTCCGAGAATCAAAGCTTTCTGGAGAAACCGGGACAGCCTGGACGCGCCAATTTCCGGCCGTCTCATCCGGATAAACAACATAGGTAGCTACATTGGCAGTTACCAAGTCCGACGTCGACTCGAGTTCGAAGAGATGTTCCTGTGTATTCATCACGACATCACGGCAGCAGCGGGAAAATCGCCGAACTTACCTTCCAGGGAAGGAACTTTTTGAGTAAAATGATGCGGCCGGTCGAGTCAACGGTTTTTTTGCTCTCTTCAATGGCTTCAGTGAGGAGATCCCTCGCCGGGAGCCAAGAGTTCGAATAATAGTCAAGTTTTAAGAGAAACTCTATTCCAGTCATTGTAGAGGCCTCCAGAAAGCGCGCCTGTATTCACTCCTTCATCAATCCGTCAGACCAAGTGGTATGATACTCACATCGACGGCTTCAGCATCAACAGGTTGGTTCCAGGCGGGATTGAGATGACGGACACGACTGGACAAGTCAGTGCGGCTCCTGTAGAAAGGTTTGATATCAGGGGGATACTGTGAGATGCCATTGTCGATGGCATCTATTGCTTCAATAAATTCCTGTATGTCGTCAGTAAGAGGAGGATCGGGGTGAGCATCGACCAACCCTGTACATTTTGAGCCACAGGAGCTGAACCTTGGGGGAATCCACGGGAACCTGGAGTCTATTTGCAATAATGTCTTTCCCATAATGCCTATACAAGCATTCAGGACACTGATTTAGAACTGCAATAGGAGTGAGGGATGTACTTGTAAATCAAACCGGCACTACTGAGTTTGGTTTCAAATCCGTGGCCAAAGACTTCACTAAAGCCACGTTGGTGGTGATCAAAGCGTTGCTTGGCTTCATCGAAAACGGCACCGACGTCGACGACGATATCACAAGTATCCAAAATAGTCGAATCGCGAGTACGTTTGAGGTCTAACAGAGAGCAAGAATAATGATAGCGGGGTCCGTCACTTTTTAAACACACCTGCGTCTGCAAAGGTCGCGGTCTGACGCAGGAGGAAGACGGCAAGAGCCTCGTCGCAATGGAAGGTGCCATTGTGGGTACCGATGACCTAGGAGAGCTGTCGACAACTGCAAAACGATAAGGTGGTTCAACAGACACTCTGCACCTTGTGTCCGGTTTTCTGACGTTTAGACTGGGAGAAGGAGCTGGACATAGTGTGCAGAATGGGTGGAGAGTGGTAAGAACGATATCGATAAGTCAGACGGGACAAAGATCGTAGTAACATTAGAAGTGCAACTGACGGCTGTTGCCGGCGTGACTAACTAGCCAGTGTAGTGTTCAAAAGAATAGGTGCTAGATTACAAAAATCTAAGCTATCCATACGTAGGTTCCATCCACATAAATGTCCATGCAATCAGAAAACAAGCATTGCTCCACCGAGGGCAAAACCAATAAATCCAACGACAAGGGTGCCGCGTTTGAGTGCAGTGGCAGCGGCGATGTAGTTGTCGTCTGGGCCAAATATCCCACCAGTACTAGACTGTCCTGGTGACGGTGCAACTGCACCTCCACCATTGACGTCGGCGGGTGCAGTGGGGAGATTGCGGGGCGTTGAAGTGGTGTTGGCACTCACTGTGCTGTTGCCCGAAACGGTGCCATTGCCGACGGTGCCATTGCCGACGGTGCCATTGCCCGAAGGCTGAGGTGCTGGCGTGAAGATCTCTGTGGTGGTGAGAACAAAAGTGCTGGTGCCGGTGCTGGCTTGTCTGTCGGGACCAAGACCGACAAAGGTCGAAAGGGAGGTAGACGTGATGACCGTCTGGCTGTTGTTTTGGGAAGATTGCTGCTGGTGCGATTGTGGACGAGGTAAACCGAGTGACCGAGAGAGGAACACACCTGTGCAACAGCAAGGAGAGGAAGGGCAGCGGCGAGCAAAGTCGACCGCATGGTGGGAGGGGTCAGAATGCGAAATACGACTTGACAAGAGCGATGGATGGCTCGGGCGCTAACAACCCTAAAAGTCCGTTTGCCATCGACGACGTACAAACTCCAGTCGTCATAGCCGTCGGCGACGTCGCACGAATCCTCCACCACATTTGTCCTCCATCTGCTCTCCAGCCACTTCCCAGCCACCTCCTCTCTGTTCCCTTGTTCCAGCGACACCACTTCTTGGCCATCTCCCCACGCGACCCGGTCGCCTATCTCACCTGGCCAGGCGACAGCAACCCTCAGCGCGTGCTCGCTCTCCTTGAGGACATCCGCCCCGAGGACTGGCCTCCTGATGGTCTCAATGTCCAGATCCGCTACACTGCTGACCCAGACGCAGTCTATGCTCACGTCCGCATCGACTCTATCTCTGCTTTTCATCTGGACACTCAATCATCTGTTCAGTTGATTTTTCTCTGGGACCAACCCTCCAGCAGCTGGAAATATCATAACTCTGCTTTTGGCGACTTCCCCAAACACGCACACTCAGATCTCTCTCACACAATGGCTTTCTTTCATTTTCCTAACGACCTTCTCCCAGAGCGCATCTGTTCTTCCAGTGTCAATAACCTCGACGACGACGATGCATATTGGAATGCATATGGGACCAGTGAACAATCTCTCCAGTCTATTCCTGTGAAGCCTGGAATCGGAGCTGACACTGAAGACGCCTATTGGGCACAATATGCCTCAATCCAAGGTCAGTGTGCCCCTGAATTCCCTCCAGACCCACACACGAACCAGAGCTACCCTTCAGGCTCAGCGGATTCTACCACTCCTTCCCCTCGATCCCGCGATCGCCAACTCTCGCCTGCTGAGGGCGACCAGCACATCTTTGTACCATCCTACGAACTCAGTCCAGATCTTCGTCAATTTGATCTCTACAATCCCCTAGCTCCTCTATTGCCGAGCTCACTTTCACGTCGGCTAGCTCCTATCCCCACTCGCTCAGACTCTCCTCCGGCGGATGAAAACGATCCCTCTTCTGCTTCCGCCTCTACAACTTCTCCCTCTCCTGATGCTGACCTTATCGGGGCTGAGGGGCCTTTAGCCGTCTTACCACGGCCTTCTGGAAATGTCGCTGTGCAGTTAATAGAAGCAATCTCTAATCCCGCAGACGAAGCTCTCAAAAACACTATTCAGGGCTTGTACCAACTTTGGCAGACCGGCGAAAAGTCCCGGCAGGACTTTTTGGCTCTTGTTGAGCATGCCATAGAAGAATTATCCTGAAGATTGCTCACCAATGGACTTCCAGTAGCTTAGCACTCGCTCCCTAATAGCATCGAGATGAAATGGTAGCCGTTTCCATCTTCTATGAGTGATATGGATATTTATATGATGATTTGGGTCATGATGTATGTAGAACAATAGAAAATTTACAAAAATAAAAATGTATACTACTCAATCCAAGCATGCTATTGACATAACAAAGTAGTGTAGGAAATGCAAGCGCGCACGCGCCCGAGCCATTTACCTTGTACTATTCTTTTATTATAAGAGTATTATTGTTCATCTCATAGCATAAATGCTGGACTCTTGTAGACAATCACCTCAGTTCTCGTCTGTATTGCAAGTGACTGAGTCTTTCTAATTACTACATGTAGTTCACACTTCAAGTGAAAGTCCATGGAAATTGTGTGGAAGAGGGATAGATCAAGTGGAATATCCTTATCCATGGGGGTTTTTTTTTGAATCAACAATTTATTACATGGAGCGCGAAGGCAGACCATGGTAGCTACTTTGTAATTACATTAAATAGGACTAAAGAAAAGGAGAACTAAAAAGAAAAAGAAAAAGAAAAGAAAAGAAAAAGGAAAAAAGAAGACTATTTAAGTGAGATAACAGCTGGCCCATTCGGATTGAATTCTAAGAAAGAGATAAAATGATTCATCATCTGTCTCATTGGATTCCAGTACTTATTGAATCATCTACGCTCATAGAGGATATGGTGTCTTGATTCAATTGGATAAAATCTGCACAGACACTTGAATTCTTCTCTAGGGAAAAATCTTAAACAATATTCTCCAATTGGGGCATGATTGGTAATGGCTCTAGAGCACATAGTGAGTTTGAGAAACTGAAGTGTTTTATCCATGGGCTTCCTTTTGTATAAGAAGGTTTGATTTCTAATAGATCATTATTTAGTAAGTGGAGAAAGTTTCTTCCCTTGAGATCTGATGATTTGAAAGTCATATGCCATTCTTTGATGATGTTGTTGCATTTCTCTTTCTTGCTGAAGTCTCATGACAATTTGCTCAGATATAAAGGAGCAAGATCAAATTTCTTTGTTTTCTTATCCACTACTACATGTAGATGCCATTCTGTTGTAGCAACCACTAGACTGAATTGTCCAATGATCTCACTAACGAGTAAAGCTCAAAGTAGGCTATGATGTGGGAATTCACAAGAGAACTCGACAAGGAGTCTCTTCTTAATTAGAGTCCTATATATACAAAGTCCTCACGGTCCGTGCTACTAATAATTAACCCTGCC